>NPIE01013117.1_pt3 | contig 28908 bp, 26 predicted proteins | sample 8637661 | NCBI WGS metagenome assembly NPIE01 (sample SAMN07420842, study PRJNA396082) | bioreactor metagenome | isolation source: sample BA12 brine-fed electro-methanogenic bioreactor BA | place: Japan: Kochi | collected 2016-12-09 | reverse complement strand
TGTTTTAGATGACGTGGACCTGCGACCCTGACTTTCGACCCTTGCAGGATTTGCGTTCAGCCGCGACAATCGGAGTGAGGAACGCTGCGCCAGTCATGTACGGATCAAATTGACAATTGCGGCGAGAGCAATGACGACAATCGCGATTTGACTCCGTGCTGACCCTGATTCCGGCTGCTCCGGGATCGACGTCGCGACCCACCGAGTGAGCAAAGCTGATGACCGAGGCAAGCAAGGGCAATTTCCTGTGGCGTATCTGGAGCGGCTTCTGGAACGGCCTGACCGCGTTCCGGATGGCGGTGTTCAACATCCTGTTCCTGCTCGTGCTGGCGTTGCTGATCCGCGCGGTGTTACCCGGTGATCGGGTCGAACTGGAGGCGGATACGACCCTGGTGCTGGCGCCGGTGGGGATGATCGTGGAGCAATACACCGGTACGCCGGCCGAGCGTGCGATCGACGAGGCGCTCGGGCAGCAGCTGCCGGAAACCCTGCTGCGCGACATCCTGCGGACCCTGGAGCTGGCCGCCGTGGACCGGGACATCACCCAGGTGCTGGTCGTGACCGACCAGCTGCTCGGTGTCGCACCGGGCACGCTGAGTGAGTTGTCGGCGGCATTCGAGCGCTTCCGGCAGTCCGGCAAGCCGGTCATCGCCTATGGCAGCACGCTGATTCAGGGGACCTACGGCCTGGCCGCGCTGGCCGATGAGATCTGGCTCAATCCCGAGGGGATGGCCATGATCGAGGGCTATTCTTATTTCCGGAATTACTATCGTGAAGGGCTGGAGAAGTTGCGCGTCGATGTCAACCTGTTCCGGGTCGGCGAGTTCAAGTCGGCGATGGAGCCATTCATCCGTGATTCGATGTCCGAGGCCGATCGCGCTGCAGCCGAGTACTTCATCGGCGGGCTGTGGCAGGAATACCTCGAGATCGTCGCGCGTCATCGCGGCATGCCGGTCGAGCGCCTGGCCGGCGTGATCGAGAACGCGGTGCCGATACTCGAACAGTTCGACGGTGATGCCGCGACGGCAGCGCTGGAGAGCGGTCTGGTCGACCGGCTGATGACGCGGCCTGAGGCACGCGTCGAGCTGGCGTCCCGGGGTGCGGTCGACGAGAAAAACGGTTTTCGCCAGATCGCGATGGACGACTATCTGGCCGTGCCGCGCACACCCGCGCCGGGTGGAGACCAGGTCGGGGTCATCGTGGCCCGTGGTGCGATTACCGAGGGCAATCAGCCGCCGGGCACGATCGGTTCGGATTCGCTGTCGCGTCTGCTGCGCAAGGCCGCCCGCGATGACGGCATCAAGGCCGTCGTGCTGCGGGTCGATTCCGGTGGCGGCAGCGCGTTTGCGTCCGAGGAGATCCGCCAGGAGATGCTGGCGCTGAAGGACTCCGGCAAACCGGTGGTGGTCAGCATGGCGAATGTGGCCGCCTCGGGCGGCTACTGGATCGCAATGGGTGCCGATGAGGTCTGGGCCTATCCGAACACGATCACCGGCTCGATCGGTATCTTCGGCTTCTTCCCGACCTTTCAGAACTCGCTGGCCGAGATCGGTATCCGCACCGACGGCTTTGGCGTCACGCCCCTGGCCGGTGCGCTGCGGCCCGACATGGCGCTGACCGAGCCGGTCCGGCGCGCGTTCCAGGCAATGATCGAGAGCGGCTACCGGTCGTTCATCGGCCTGGTTGGTCAGTATCGCGACATGACGCCGGAGCAGGTCGATGCGGTTGCCCAGGGGCGAGTCTGGACCGGTGCTCAGGCGCGCGATCGCGGCCTGGTCGACCAGTTGGGTACGCTGGAGGAAGCGGTGGCAGCCGCGGCACGCTTCGCCGGGCTGACCGATGAATACCGGACCGTCTACGTCGAGCCGGAGCTGAGCGCGCTGGAGCGGTTCTTTGCGCAACTGGGCGGCCAGGCGCTGGCGCAGGTGGGTGTCGACCGGATTATCGCGGCGACGGCCTGGCCGGGACGCGACCTGTACCTCGGGCTACGGCGCCAGCTTGATCGGGTTACCAGCGCCGATACACGCCGTACCGGGCTGCCCTCGGCAATGGCCCATTGTCTATGCGAGGCGCCGCTGTAGACGTTTCCGCTTCGCCTGCTTCAGTCAGCGCGGTCGGGTACCGCGACCGGCGGCAGCAGATCGTCGAAGCGGGCCAGGGCCTCGAGTTGCGGCAGGTCACGGTCGATCGTGATGCCGCGCTGGCGCAGGTCGCGCCGGGCAGTGGTGTCCAGCGCGTCGTCGGCCAGTCGGGTCTCGATCTCGGCGCGTTCGCGTTCGAGCTCGCCGATCATCGCGCCAAGACGCGCGGCCTCCACATAGGCCGGCGCGGCGCAGTTCGGGTCGGTCTCGCGATTCAGGCGGGCGGCAGTGAAGGCGAACCGGGTCGAACAATCGAGCGCCGCGGCGGCACCGATCCAGGCATCGATCGCTTCGGTCCTGCAGTCCGGGTCTGCGGTTTCGATGGCAGGCTCCAGCCAGCCATTGCCGTGACCGGCCGCAGCGGCGGCAGTACGGCTGTCGCTGCAGTCGATCGGTGCCGATGCGCAGGCTGCCAGGGTCAGCGGTAGCAGCGGCGCGAGCAGGCGGGAAATGCGAAGTTTCTGGTTCATGAGCTACTCTTCAGGCGCCGGGCTCGAGGCTGCGGCGCAAGTGGATTGAAAAACGAAATACGACCTGGGCTGCGGATAGGGTAATGGATCCAGTCACACAAGGGCTTGTCGGTGGCCTGTTCGCGGAGGCCGGGGCGCGGCGGGGTCAGATGCGCCGTGCCGCCGCAGTGGGTGCGCTGAGCGGCATGGCGCCGGATCTCGACGTGTTGATCCGGTCGTCGCAGGACAGCCTGCTGGCGATCGGATACCACCGCCACTTCACCCACGCGCTGCCTTTTGCCCCGGTCGGTGCGATGCTCGTGGCGCTGGTGCTGTGGCCGCTGTTCGGATCTCGAGTCTCGGGCTTGTCCTTCGCGCGCTTCTATCTCTGGGCGCTGCTGGGCTATGCCTCGCACGGCCTGCTTGACGCGATGACCTCCTACGGGACCGGTCTGTTGTGGCCGCTTTCGGACCTGCGCTCGGCCTGGAACGTGATCAGCGTGATCGATCCCTTGTTCACGCTGCCGCTGGCGCTGCTGCTTGGCCTGGCCGTGTGGCGCAAGCGGCCGCGCTGGGCGGCGCTGGCGGCGAGCTGGTGCGGCCTGTATCTTGCCGTCGGCGCAGTCCAGCAGCAGCGCGCGGAGAGCCTGACCGCTGAATGGGCGCAGGAACACGGCATCGCGGCGCAGCGGGTCGTGGCCAAGCCGGGCTTTGCCAACCTGGTGCTGTGGCGTGGCTTGATCGACGACGGCGCGCGCATGCACGTGCTGGCGGTGCGCGTCGTCCCGGGAGTGGCGCCGATGCTGTGGTCCGGCGGCAGCGTGCCGAAGCTTCGTGTCGACGAGGCGCCGGTAGGCAGCCGGTTGCGCCGTGACCTGGAGCGGTTCGAACACTTCTCGGCCGGCTGGCTGTTTGCGTATGACCCTATCGCCGTGTCGATCGCCGAACCTGGGCAGCGCTTCCTCGGTGATCTTCGTTATGCCATCGATCCGGCCGGCCGACGACCGCTGTGGGGCATCCGCTTCGACCCGGCCCGACCGGACCTCGGCGTGCGCTTCGAGCGGGTCTCGGAGGTCGGTCAGGCCGATCGGGCGGCCTTCTTCGCCCGACTGGCCGGTCGCGATCCGGAGGCCGATCCGGCGGCGGAGGCTGCACGCCTGTCCAGCCCATGACCGACGCGCGCGGCCGGTCGGTCCCGATTATTGGTCTCGATTATTGGTCCCGATTATCGGTGCGTTGTCCCGCATGTGGCCGCGGCTTGCCTACAATGCAGTCCGGCTTCCGATCACCAGGTGGACATGAATTTCAAGAGCGACAACGAAGCGCCGGCCCACCCGGCGATCCTCGAGGCAATCGGCGAGGCCAATCGCGGCATGGCCACGGCCTACGCCGACGATGCCTGGAGTCAGCGCCTCGATGAAGCCTTCTCGACGCTGTTCGAGACCGAGTGCACGGTGCTGCCGCTGGCCACCGGCACCGCGGCCAACTCGGTGGCGCTGGCCTCGATCGTGCCGGCCTGGGGCGCGGTGATGTGTCACCGGCGGGCGCATATTGCCAACGACGAGGGCGGGGCACCGGAGTTCTACACCCACGGCGCCAAGCTGATGCTGCTCGATGGCGTCGACGGCAAGCTCGAACTGGGCGCGCTTGCGCACGCGATCGACTCGGCCTGCGTCCACGGCGTACACAACGTCCGGCCGGCGGCGGTCTCGATCACCCAGGCGACCGAATGCGGTACCAGCTACCGGCCTGCAGAGATCGCGGCGCTGGCCGAAGTCGCGCACGAGCGCGGTCTGGGTTTGCATATGGACGGTGCGCGCTTCGCCAATGCTGTGGCCTGGCTGGACTGCAGCCCGGCCGAGACCACCTGGAAGGCCGGCGTCGACGTGCTGTCCTTCGGCGCGACCAAGAACGGCGCGCTGACCGCAGAGGCGATCGTGGTGTTCGGTCATCCCGAGTGGCTCGAGGCGATGCAGCGCATGCGCAAGCGCGGCGGCCACCTGCTGTCAAAGATGCGCTATGTCTCGGCGCAGCTGCTGGCGATGCTCGATCAGTGCCTGTGGCTGGAGCTCGCGGCCCGGGCCAATGCGATGGCAGCAAAGCTGGCCGATGCGATCGAGGATCATCCGCAGGCCGCGCTGGCCTGGGCCGTGGAGGCCAATGAAGTGTTTCTGCAGGCGCACCCGGAGCACCTGGCGGCGCTGAAAGCGGCTGGATTCGAGTTCCATATCTGGCCCGGCCACGACGACCTGGCACGCCTGGTCTGTTCGTTCGCGACCCGGGATGAGGATGTCGACCGCCTGATCAAGGCCATCGACCAATGGCGATGAACCGGCCCGATTTCGAAGAGGAACGGCGTTGGCTGGAGCAGGTGCTGACCGGCCAGATTCCGCTGGGCGCGGCGATGGCGCTGGAAATCCAGCGGCTCGACGACCGCGGCATTGTGCTGCGCGCGCCGCTGGCGCCCAACGTCAACGACAAGGGCACGGCTTTCGGCGGCGCGCTGGTGTCACTGATGATTCTTGCCGGCTGGTCGCTACCGCGGCTGGCGCTGCGTCGGGCCGGACTCGCGGCCGAGCTGGTGATCGGGCGCTGCGAGGTCCGTTTCCTGAAGCCGGTGACCGGCGCGCTGCTCGCCGAGTGCGACTGGCCGCCCGCGCCCGAGGTCGAGGCGTTCAGCAAGCAGCTGGCCGCGACCGGCCGCGGCCGGCTGGAGCTGGCGCCGCGGATCGTCACGGCCGACGACAAGGAGCTGGCGGCGAGCTTGCAGGCCCGGTATGCTGGTCTGGCAAAGACCGACGTCGAAGCCGAAGGAAAATGAGTATGCGTATCGTGATTGCCCTTGTCTTGCCGATCCTGCTGGCCGGCTGTCCGCAGACGCGCGAGGACATGCAGCGTGACGAGACCACCCAGAAATGGGAGCAGGTGGTGCGCTGGAACATGTTCGACAGCATGGCCAATTTCATGCATCCGGACTGGCTGGCCGAGCACCCGGTGACCGATTTCGAGGTCCAGCGCCTGCAGCAGTTCAAGGTCAGTCAGTACCGGGTCCGCCAGGTCATCAGCCTGCCGGACGGCACCGGCTTTGACCGCATCGTCGAGCTGCGTCTGTATCACCTGCATACGGCTCGCGAGCGTGTGGTTGAGCATCTCGAGTCGTGGCGCTGGGACGAGGAGCGCAAGCGCTGGATGCTGCACTCGGGCCTGCCGGATCCGACCCGGCGCTGATCCGGGGCTTTGCCGGCTGACCGGCTGTTGTCAGTCGGCTATCATTCCCGCGAGTGCGTTTCCGTTGAACCGGAGCCTTTCATGCGAACGATCGCGATACTCAATGCCAAGGGCGGTTGCGGCAAGTCCACAATTGCCACGAACCTGGCGGCGGCACTGGCCTGGGAGGGCCATCAGGTCGCACTGGGCGACCTCGATCCGCAGCAGTCAGCCGCCGACTGGGGCAGTCTGCGGCCCGCGGACTATCCCGAGATCAGCTCCATCAATGCCGCCGACGGACCGGTCCGGGCACCGGCCGGCACCGACTGGCTGATCCTCGATTCGCCGGCCGGCCTGCACGGCCCCGAACTCGGCCAGTTGGTGCGTCGAGCCGAGACCATCCTGATCCCGGTGCTGCCGTCGTTCATTGACATGCGCGCCGCGCATCGTTTCCTCGGCCATTTGTTCAGTCTCAAGCCGATTGCCGAAGGCGAGGCGCGGGTCGGCCTGATTGCCAACCGGGTCAAGCCGCACACCATCATCTACCGCGAGCTGCGCGGTTTTCTCGACGAATACAAGGCCCCGGTGATTGGTCATCTGCGGGATTCGATGAACTATGTTCGCGCCTTCGAGACCGGGCTTTCGGTCTCCGATCTGCCGCCGTACCTGGCGCTGGCCGACTGGGATGACTGGGCCCGGATCCTGGGCTGGGTGACCAGCAGGAAGGCGCGGGGAAAACGGTAACGGACCTGCTGGCGCAGTTTGTCGCGCGCTTGTCGGGTCCGTGATCGTTGCTGCTTCGTCGCTGCTTCGTCGTTTGGTCGTTTTGTCGGTCGGGGCCGGGTGGGCTTGAATGAGTGATTCGCGTACACCGATGGAGGCGCAGAAACATGAGCTGGCGGTGCATGTGCGCGCCGGCACCGGGCTGGTGGTGATCGAGACCCGCGACGAGCCGCGGGCGCTGGATCTGCTGCGCCGCGTTGCGCGCGAAACCCAGCGACCGCTGTTCGTCTGGAGCGCGGCGCGCGGTCTGTCGCGCGGCGATCGAGAAAGCGCCATCGACGGCAGTTTCGACAAGCCGCTGGACCTGCTGCGTCACATCGACCAGCGCCGCGACGGCGGCATCTTCGTGCTGGCCGATTTCCAACCCTGGATCGATGACCCGGTGATCGCGCGCATGCTGCGCGAGCTGGCTCGCAACGAGGTTCCGCCCGCGCGCACGCTGGTGCTGATCGGTGCCGAGCTGAATCTGCCCGAACCGCTGCGCGCCAGGGCGATGCGCTTCGAATTGCAGCCCCCGGCGCGTGATGAGCTCGAAGCCATGATTCGGGAGCAGGCCATCGGCTGGTCCGATGGCCGTGGCAAGGCCCAGGCCGAAGTCTGCGAGGAGACCCTGCAGGCGCTGATCGACAACCTGGCCGGGTTGACTATGAAGGATGCCCGACGGCTGGCGCGCAATGCGATCTATGACGATGGCGTGCTCGGGCCGGCCGATCTGCCGGGCCTGATGAAGGCCAAGTTCGAGCTGCTCGATCCGGGTGGCGCGCTGAGCTTCGAGCTTGAGACCGAGCGCTTCGCCGATGTCGCCGGCTTGCCGAAGCTGAAGCGCTGGCTGGATCAGCGCGCGGCCGTGTTCCGCGCCGCCGACGCGCCGCCGGGCCTGGATCCGCCGCGCGGCCTGCTGCTGCTGGGCGTGCAGGGTTGCGGCAAGTCGCTGACCGCGCGTGCCATCGCCGGGCGTCTCGGCGTGCCGCTGCTGCAGCTCGACGCGGGCGCGCTGTACAACAGGTTTCATGGCGAGAGCGAGCGTCGGATGCGCGAGTCGCTGGCCGCGGCCGATCGCCTCGCGCCCTGCGTGCTGTGGATCGACGAGATCGAGAAGGGCCTGGCCACCGGCGACAACGACGGCGGCACCTCGCGCCGGATGCTGGCCAGCTTGCTGACCTGGATGGCCGAGCGCACCAGCCGCGTATTCCTGGCCGCCACCGCCAACGACATCAGCCGCCTGCCGCCGGAACTGGTGCGCAAGGGGCGCTTCGACGAAATCTTCTTTCTCGATCTGCCCGATGTCGAGGTGCGGGCCGAGATTCTGCGTATTCATCTGCGCCGTCGCGGGCTCAAAGCTGAGCTTTACGACGTTGACACGCTGGCCCGGCACAGCGAGGGTTTTTCCGGCGCCGAGCTGGAGCACGCCGTGGTCGCCGGCCTGTATGCCGCGCACGGGGATGGAACGGCGCTGAGCAACACCCATATCCTTGACGCCCTCCGCAGTACCCGGCCGCTGGCGGTGGTGATGGCCGAGCCGATTGCCGCGTTGCGTGACTGGGCGCGAACCCGCGCGGTCCGCGCCTGAGCGCTGCAGCAATGCAGATCGGGCCGTACCTCATCGAACCCGCGCTCGGGCTGGCGCCGATGGCCGGCGTGACCGACAAGCCGTTCCGGCTGCTGTGCCGCAGCATGGGCGCGGGGCTTGCGACCTCGGAAATGACTTCGGCCAATCCCGAACTCCGGGTCACGCGCAAATCGACCGAGCGCCGCGACCATGCCGGTGAGCCGGGCCCGATCAGCGTCCAGATCGCCGGCACCGAGCCTGCGCAGATGGCCGAGTTCGCGCGCTTCCAGGTCGAGCATGGCGCCGAGATCATCGACATCAACATGGGCTGTCCGGCAAAGAAGGTGTGCCAGGCCTGGGCCGGTTCTGCGCTGATGCGCGACGAGCCGCGGGTCGAGGCAATCCTGCGGGCCGTGGTCGCTGCGGTCGAAGTGCCGGTCACGCTCAAGATCCGCACCGGCTGGGCCGCCGAGGCGAAGAACGCGCCGCTGATCGCGCGCATCGCCGAGGATGCCGGTATCGCCGCACTGGCCGTCCACGGCCGCACCCGCGACATGAAGTACCAGGGACAGGCCGAGTACGACACGATTGCCGCGATCAAGGCCGCGATCAGCATCCCGGTCTGGGCCAATGGCGACATCGACAGCCCCGAGAAGGCGCGCATCGTGCTGGATCACACCGGCGCCGACGGCCTGCTGATCGGCCGCGCCGCGCAGGGTCGGCCATGGATCTTTGCCGAGATCGCCCACTACCTCGCCACGGGTCAGCGCCTGCCGGAGAAGACGCCGACCGAGGTCTCGGCCATCCTGATCGAACACATCCGAGCACTGCATGCCTTCTACGGCCCCGAGCGCGGCGTGCGCATCGCCCGCAAGCATCTGGCCTGGTATGCCCAGGCGCACCCGGGCGCGGCCGGGTTCGTGCGCACGATCAACCGGGTCGAGGCGGCCAACGAGCAGATCGAGCGCACCGAACTGCACTTCGCATCCCTGGCCGAAGCCGCCTGAGACGCACAGCCCCAGTCCGTCGCTGCGATCGAAGCTTCCGCTGCGTGCGGGGTCGGTTTGGGAAAACGACCAACCACCCAAGCCCAATCGGCCGGCGGAGCGGTCTCCTNNACGGGCGAAGCCACCCACACCCGGCCGGCCCCAACCCCTATCGGCCGGCGGAGCGGCCTCCTACACAAGGCGGGGGAAGCCCGCTGTGGGAGGGCCCTCCGTGGCCCGAACGGGCGAAGCCACCCAAATCCGGTCGGCCCCAACCTCGATCGGCCGGCGGAGCGGCCTACACAAGGCGGGGGAAGCCCGCTGTGGGAGGGCCCTCCGTGGCCCGAACGGGCGAAGCCACCCACACCCGGTCGGCCCCAACCCCTATCGGCCGGCGGAGCAGCCTCCTGCGGACCCATCCCGGCGTTGATCCGCAAGCGGAAAAGATGCGAATAGCGGCTAAGCTGCTGTACGGGCTTCCGGACCATTGCAGTGGGGTTCGCGATCTGTTCCAATCGGGTGTGTTCATCGTACGGACCGCGCCATGACTTCGTCTTTCGATTCACGTCACGACCCCGACGGCACTCGACTGCCGATCAAGCTCGATTCCACCTCCAACGGCGAGTTCGAGCCGATTCCGCTGGGCCCGGCCGAACGGCTGGCCAACCAGATGGCGCACGAGGCCGCAAGCCGGAACGCGAAGCGCCTGGCGCAGACTCGACGCAAGTTCCTGGTCTCCAGCTGCGGCGCGGCCTCGACCCTGCTAGCCTTCAATGCTGCCAACGCCGCGATGGGGCGGAGCGGCGGGCTGTTCGCGCTGGCCGGGGAGGCGGCGACGGAGCCGGCCGCGGCCGATGCGGTGCTTTCCGGCGACGAGTTCATCTTCGACGTCCAGGGTCATTTCGTGAACCCGACCGGTGCCTGGCTGCAGCGCCTGCCCGAGGAGGCGCGGCCGCTGTCGAGCTTCGAACACGCCGGCTGCGCCCGTGGCGTCGGCGACGGTGCGCGCGACTACCTGCAGTGTTTCGGTCCGGACGCCTTCGTCAAGGACGTGTTCATGGACTCCGACACCGACGTGATGGTGCTGTCCTTCGTGCCCTCGACCCGCGAGGGCGAGCCGCTGACGATCGAGGAGGCGGCCGCCGCACGCGATATCGTCGACCGGCTCGAAGGCACCCATCGACTGATCCTGCACGGTCGCGTCAACCCGAACCAGGCCGGCGATATCGAGGACATGCAGCGGCTCCGCGACGACTTCCGTATCCAGGCCTGGAAGACCTATACCCAGTGGGGCCCGGAAGGCAAGGGCTTCTTCCTGACCGACGAGGACACCGGCGTGCCCTTCATGGACGAGGCGCGCCGGCTCGACGTGCCGGTGATCGCGATCCACAAGGGCCTGCCGTTCGGCCGCAACAGCTACGAGCATTCGGTCTGCACCGATGTCGGTCCGGCGGCAAGGCTTTATCCGGATCTGAGCTTCCTGATCTACCACTCCGGCTTCGTCGCCGACCAGCCCGAGGGGCCGTACGATCCCGAGCGCGGCGAGGGCATCGACTCGCTGGTGCGGACCGTGGTCGAAAACGATCTCAAGGGTCAGAACGTCTACGCCGAGCTGGGCTCGACCTGGCGCTTTCTGATGCGCGACCCGGACTCGGCCGCGCACGCGCTCGGCAAGCTGCTGCTGCACCTGGGCGAGGACAACATCCTTTGGGGCACCGACTCGATCTGGTACGGCTCGCCTCAGGACCAGATCCAGGCCTTCCGCGCGTTTCAGATCAGCAAGGAGTTCCAGGAAAAATACGGCTACCCTGAGCTCACCGCGCGGATCAAACGCAAGATTCTCGGCCTGAATGCGCTCAGGCCCTACCGCCTGGAGTTCGACGTACTCGAACATCACCTCGGCGGCGATCCCGTCGAAGTCACCCGCGCCGCCTACCGCCCCCAGGCCGATCCACACTTCCTGACCAATGGTCCGAAGACGCGGCGGGACTTTCTGAATCTGATGCGCTGGACCGGTGGCAGTGCAGCCTGAGGCAGTCCGCCGGCTTTGCCGCGTGCCGCGTTCAGGATTCGGGTAGCCTGAGTCCACGACAGGCGGATGGTTTGCGGAATATCGGGGGACTGGCGGGGATGATTCCAGCCTATAGCCCGGCGCCTCGCGGCTCGGCCTGATGCCAGACCTTGAGCACGACGATGGTCCCGGCATGAATCGAATAGCGGATGACGTAGTTGCCGAAGATCACGTCGCGCAGACTTTCCGGAACGGGAGCCTGTTCGACCGAGCGGCCGAGTTCGGGGAATCGACGCAGATGGTCGATCTGCTCGATCAGCCGACCGGCAACGCGAGATGCGGCGTCGGGATCGTGTTCTTCGATGAAACGGCGCAAGCGCTCGAGGTCGGCCACGGCGGTGGCCGAGAACATCAGTTTCATCGGCGCGGCGCAGGCGGCTCGGATTCATCCTGGCTGCCCCAGCGTCCAAGCCAGTCGATGACTGCCTCACCCTGGACCAGTTCACCACGCGCGGCAGCATCGATCGCATTGAGCGTCTGCTGCCACCGATCCTGCTCCAGACGCTGTCGTGCGATGTATTCAGCCAGCGCTTCGTTGATCAACCAGCCCTTGCTGCGCTTTGTTCGATCAGCCAGCTCTGCAAGCTCCTGTTCCAGCTCCGGCTGAAGTCGAACCGAGGTGACGGACATCATCGTTCCTGAAGCTGCAAAGTACTACAGTGTAGTCGTTTCCGCGATTCGCTGGTGCAGACCGTGGTGGAGAACGACCTCAAGGGCGCCAATGTCTATGCCGAGCTGGGCTCGACCTGGCGCTTCCTGATGCGCGACCCGGACTCGGCCGCGCACGCACTCGGCAAGCTGCTGCTGCACCTGGGCGAGGACAACATCCTCTGGGGCACCGACTCGATCTGGTAGGGCTCGCCGCAGGACCAGATCCAGGCCTTCCGCGCGTTTCAGATCAGCCAGGAGTTCCAGGAGAAATACGGCTATCCGGAACTCACCGCGCAGATCAAGCGCAAGATCCTCGGACTCAACGCGCTCAGGCCCTATCGGTTGGAAGCCGAGGTACTGCGGCATCACCTCGGCGGCGATCCCGTCGAAGTCGCGCGTGCCGCCTACCGCCCCCAGGCCGATCCACACTTCCTGACCAATGGTCCGAAGACGCGGCGGGACTTTCTGAATCTGATGCGGTGGACGGGTGGGAATGCGACCTGAAGGCAATTCGCCGCGGCATCCCCGGTCATCACGCGGGCGCGGTATCCAATTGGGCGCTTGATTTACGGCAGTCAGGGGGCTGCCAGAGGAGGGGGCGGGCAGTTCGGCTCGCAGGCAAATCCATAGAAATGTAGAAACAGCGTTACTTCTACTTGACAATGCGGGCCAGTATCTGTAAGCTTCCACATCAACAACAGTAATCGCGTTTTTACAAAAATGAATCTCGCTGCGCTGGCCGATATAAGGATGGGTTACCCGTTTCGATCGCGGATCGAGCACGATCCGCGGGGAGACGTGGCCGTCATCCAGATGAAGGACATGGAAGAGGTCGATCTGGTTCGGGCCGACAATGCTGTGCGCGTAATGCTTCCCGACGTGAAACCTCACCATCTGCTGCGCGCTGGAGATCTGTTGTTTCGGTCACGCGGGCTCAACAACGGAGCCGTCCAGGTCGGAGATGGGCTCGGCACAGCTGTGCTTGCCGCCCCGATGCTTCTGATTCGAGCGCGAAGAATCTTGCCTGCCTACCTGTGCTGGTATCTCAACACTCCAGCCACACAGGCGCATCTGGCAGCGTTGGCCGAAGGCACCTCGGTGCGGATGATCAGCGCCGAAGCGCTGAAGGTGTTGGACATTCCGTTGCCTCCGAAGGCAACTCAAGAGCGGATTGCGCATGCGGCGGTTCTAGCTGAGCGGGAGCAGTTGCTGCTGGCCCGGGTCGCCGAACTGCGTCGGCAAGTCGCACAACATCTCCTGTTGAACTCAGCCCGGAGGACCAAGTCATGACGGACAAGATTACTCAGCAAGACGTCAACAACACCGCTTGGGCCGCCTGCGACACCTTTCGCGGCGTTGTCGACCCGGCGCAATACAAGGACTACATCCTGGTGATGCTGTTCCTGAAATACATCAGCGACCAGTGGGCGGACCACTACGCCGAGTACAAGAAGGAATACGGGGACAACGAAGAGCGCATCCGCCGCAAGCTTGAGCGCGAGCGCTTCATTCTGCCCTACATCGAATTCAAGGACGAAGAAACCGGCGAGGTCACCGACCGCTTCCTGGCCGACTTCCACGCCCTGTACGAGCGGCGGAAGGCGTCCAACATCGGCGAGCTGATCAATATCGTCCTCGACCACATCGAGGAGGCCAACAAGGCCAAGCTCGAAGGCGTATTCCGCAACATCGACTTCAACTCCGAAGCCAATCTCGGCAAGACCAAGGACCGCAACCGCCGGCTGGAAAACCTGCTGGGTGACTTCGCCAAGCTCGACCTGCGCCCCTCACGCGTCTCCGAGGATGTGATCGGCGACACTTACATCTATCTGATCGAGCGCTTCGCTTCCGACGCCGGCAAGAAGGCCGGTGAGTTCTACACGCCCAAGCAGGTGTCCAAACTTCTGGCGCAACTGGCCGCGCCCAAGCCCGGGGACCGCATCTGCGATCCTACCTGCGGCGCCGGCGGCCTGCTCGTCGAAGCCGCCGCTGTGGTCGAGGCGCACGGCAGCCCCGACAATCCAAACAAGGATTTCGCCCTGTTCGGCCAGGAAGTCAACGGCAGCACCTGGGCGCTGGCGCGCATGAACATGTTCCTGCACGGCAAGGACGCTGCCCGCATCGAATGGGGCGACACCCTCAACAGCCCGGCGCTGGTGGAGGCAGACCGCCTGATGCGCTTCAACGTGGTGGTGGCCAATCCGCCCTTCAGCCTCGACAAATGGGGCGCCGCCGAGGCCCAGGCCGACCGCTACAACCGCTTCTGGCGCGGCGTGCCGCCCAAGTCCAAGGGCGACTACGCCTTCGTCTCCCACATGATCGAGACCGCTCTGCCGCAGGAAGGCCGCGTCGCCGTGGTGGTGCCGCACGGCGTGCTGTTCCGGGGCAGCGCGGAAGGCCGGATTCGCCGCGCCCTGATCGAGGAAAACCTGCTCGACGCCGTCATCGGCCTGCCGGGCAACCTGTTCCCCACCACCTCGATTCCGGTCGCCATCCTGGTGTTCGACCGCGCTCGCGAAAAGGGCGGCGCCCGCGAGGACTGCCAGGACGTGCTGTTCATCGACGCCAGCCGCGATTATCAGAGCGGCAAGAACCAGAACGCCCTGCTCGAAGAGCACATGGCCAAGGTGCTGAAGACTTTCCGCGACCGCCAGCCGGTGGACAAGTACGCCCATGTCGCGAGCCTCCAGGAGATCGCCGACAACGACTTCAACCTCAACATCCCGCGCTACGTGGACACTTTCGAGGAAGAGGAGGAAATCGACGTCGCCGCCGTCGAACAGGAAATCGAGCGCCTGGAGGGCGAGCTGGCCGAGGTGCGGCTGCGTATGAAGCAGTACCTCAAGGAGCTGGGCGTATGAGTGACAGAAAGCGGAGCGGCGTGACGATCCGCAACAGCACGGCCGAATTCCTGATCTTCACCGCGCAGGCGGGCGAGGACAGCATCGAGGTCCGCTTCGAAGACGAGACCATCTGGCTCACCCAGAAGCTCATGGCCACGCTTTTCGATGTCGACGTCCGCACCATCAGCGAGCACCTGCGCAACATTTTCGACAGCGGCGAGTTGGAGGAGCAGTCAGTTCTCCGGAAATTCCGGACAACTGCCGCCGACGGCAAACAGTACCAGGTGCAGCACTACAGCCTGGACGCCATCATCTCGGTGGGCTACCGCGTCAACTCGGTGCGCGCCACCCAGTTCCGCCAGTGGGCGACGCAGGTGCTGCGCGAATTCGCCATCAAAGGCTACGTACTCGACCGCAAGCGCCTGGAGAACGGGGCCTTCCTGGGCGAAGACTACTACGAGCGCCTGCTCGAAGAAATTCGCGAGATCCGGCTGAGCGAACGACGCTTCTACCAGAAAGTCACCGATATCTACGCCACCGCAGTGGATTACAACCCGGATGCGCCCACCACCCGCGCCTTCTTCGCCAAGGTACAGAACAAGCTGCATTTCGCCATCCACGGCAAGACGGCGGCCGAACTGATTGTCGAGCGCGCCCGCAGTGATCAACCCCACATGGGACTGACCACCTGGGAAACCGCGCCCCACGGCAAAGTCCTCAAGACCGACGTCGCCATTGCCAAGAACTACCTGACGCAAGACGAACTGCAAGCCCTGGGTCGTATCGTCAACGCCTACCTCGATCTCGCCGAGGACCGCGCCCAGCGCCAGATTCCCATGACCATGGAAGACTGGGCCAAACAACTCGACCGCTTTCTGGAGCTGACCGACCGCGGCATCCTGCAGAATGCCGGGCGTATCAGCGCCGAGGCCGCCAGGCTCCATGCCGAGGGCGAGTTCGAAACCTACCGCATCACCCAGGATCGGCAGTTCGAATCCGACTTCGACCGCGTGGTGAAGGCGGGCAAGGCGTTGGCGAAACCCGCCGCATCGTCAGACGGCAAGGGACCGAGGAAGAAGCCATGACCGCCTGCACCCTGACCCCGTGCGACTGGGAAGACACGCTCGACGCCTTCCTGCAATTCAACGAACGCGAGGTGCTGACCCACGCCGGCAAGCTGCGCGCCGATGTCGGGGAGAAGCTAGCGCGGGAACGCTACGAGAGCTTCGACGCCGCACGGCACGACGCGGCGCGGCTGGCGGCGGATGCCGAGGAAATGGCGGCGCTGGAGCGGACCGAGCGGCAGTTGGAAGGCAAGGGGCGGGGGAAGAAGAAATGACGCGCAGGACGTTCAACATTGTGCCGCTTGGCGAACTTCTTGAGGAAACGCCTCGCAACGGTTATTCACCCGTCTGCCCAGATTTACCGACCGGGAAATGGGTACTCGGCCTGTCCGCTCTAGACGGTCGCGGCCTTGACTTGTCTGAACCAAAGCCCGCACCTGCGAACGATCGACTTGTCGACAAATTCATGCTGCGGCCCGGCGACTTCCTAATCAGCCGCTCGAACACGTTCGACAAGGTTGGCCGAGTCGGTGTTTTTCGCGGTGGGCTTGAGAACTGCTCATATCCCGACTTGATGATGAGGTTTCGCCCGGACCCCAAGAAGGTGAACCCGCTTTACTTAGAGACGTATCTCAAGAGCGATGCGGCAATCAAGTTCATCAGGAAGCACGCCACAGGCACAAGTGGCAGCATGAAGAAGATTAACCAATCTACCGTTGAGTCGATTCCCGTAGTTGTTCCTTCGATATCTGAGCAAGCATCAATCGCCACAGTCCTACTGAAATGGTACGAAGCCATCCAGAAAACCGAGCAACTGATCGCGGTGAAGGAGCGGCACTACAGCCACGCACTGTCGCGCCTGATCAGCCGGGGTCAGCACCCGCACGGCCACATCGGAACCTTTGCCGAGGAAGTCTCCACGCGCAATCGCGGTGGCAACGAGGCCCGCGTCCTGAGCGTCACCAACTCGCGCGGCTTCGTGCTGCCGGAAGACCAGTTCGAGCGCCGCGTCGCCAGCGCTGACCTGTCCAATTACAAGGTCGTTCGTCGCGGGCAGTACGCCTACAACCCGTCGCGTATCAACGTCGGCTCCATCGCTCGCCTCGACGGCTGGGACGATGGCGTGCTTAGCCCGATGTACGTCGCGTTTAGCCTCAACGAAACCAAGGTCGATTCGGACTATTTCCTGCACTGGCTGAACTCGCACGAGGCACGCCAGCGCATCAAGAACAGCGCCCAAGGGAGCGTCCGCGAGACTGTGTCGTTCTCCGAGTTTGCCGCGATCACGATTCCGCTGCCGAAGATCAAAACGCAAACCGCCATCGCGCGCTACCTCAACACCTTGCGTGAGGAGGCCGCCCTTCTCGACCGTTCCATGTCGGCGCTGAAGACCCAGAAGCGCGGCTTGATGCGGAAGCTGCTGACCGGGCAGTGGCGGCTGCCGGTTCGAAAGGAGGCCAACTGATGGCGCTCGGCTTCCGACAGCATGACCCAGATCGCGATGGTACCCTTGAGATCAAGGAACTGCATACCAACTTCGTCGAGGTCTACTTCGTGCCGCCGGAGCGGAGTCTGGTGGAGGCGGGGCTCGACCCGACGAAAGCGAATAGATACCGGGCCAAGCTGCTGAAGATCAACGGTCAGGACAACTTCCTGACGATCTATCCGATCAGCACATTCGGCAACCGATCCGATTTTCTGAAGCCGAAATATGGCCAGATCGAGCGGATCACGCTTGACGACACAAATATCATCAGTGGGCCCAACTGGGACGCAACTTCGACACCGGAGGACGTTCACGATGTTCTGGAGAACCTGCCCTCCACGTTCACCAAGGACTACGCCTACGGGCTTGGGCTCGCCAAGTCGTACCGGTTCATCATCGATGCGGTGGAAGCGCTATCGGACTGCACTGAAATGGTCATAACCGATAAACACGCCACCGGCCCCGCCCAGGATGGCAATGGGATCTTCTACATCACCACGCAGGACTTCGAGCAGGCACGCGTCGAACTGAACAAGATCGACCGCCACGCGCAATCTGCCGTACGTGCCGTGAAATGGACTGCTGCCCACAATATCGTGGCGGAACGTCTCGGGATGCCGAAGCAGGACCCGAAAACAGGCCGGCACCCCTATCGCAAGCTGTTCACCGCCGCAGCGGAGGGCAAGCAGGAGCTGTCGGAGAAGGATCAGAACGCAGTAATCGGCGCCCTGACCAGCCATGCCGCCGACCTCGCCAAGGATCAACCGGAGAAGCTTGCGAAGCTGCGCGGCGACATCGAGCTGGTGACGCTTGAGGCCCTGATCACTCGATATGAGGGGATGCTTGGCGAGAACCTGGTCGAGGGGCGCTGGCAGGAGTTCTTAAACGAGAACCCCTTCATCCTGAACATGGCCTTCGGCTATCCCGTGATCAAGGTGCGGGACCAGGCGTCGGTTGGTGGACGCAAGCTGTCGGGCGACGGGGAGAAGATCACTGATTTTCTCGTCAAAAACAGCCTGACCAATAACACGGCGCTCTTCGAGATCAAGACCCCACAGACGCCCCTTCTCAACAAGCCACCGTTTCGCGATGGCGTCTACACGCCGTCGGCCGACCTTTCGGGCTCGATCAATCAAGCGCTTGATCAGAAGTATCAGTTTCAAAAGCAGATTGCGCAGATCAAGGACAACACGCGGCTTTATGACATAGAGTCCTACGCCGTGCATTGCTGCCTGGTGATTGGCAAGACACCCGAGGGTAATGACCGGAAGAAGTCTTTCGAGCTGTTCAGGCGCAATTCCAAGGCTGTCGAGATCGTGACCTTCGACGAGCTTCTGGAAAAGCTTAAGCAGCTCGGTGCCTTTCTGCGCGCGGTCGAAGCGAAGACCTGCCCATGAAGTTTGCGTATATAGACGAGTCCGGCAGCAGCGAGGAAGGCGATGTGTTCGTCATGGCGGGCCTGCTGATCGATGCCTACCGGTTGCGCAAGTACAGCAGCCGTTTCGATCAGGAGCTGAACTCCTTCCTCGCCAAGCACCCTGGCTCGCCGAATGAACTCAAGACCAAGGCCTTTATCAATGGCCGCGGCGGCTGGAGCACGGTGTCTGCCAATGACCGCAAACAGTTCCTCACTGACATGTGCGTGCTGGCGGCGAGGGTCTCGTCGATCTATGGCTTCGCGATGTCCTTCGAACGCTTCAACGCGGCCTGTGCCAAAGGCACCTACACCACACCATGCTCCGGAAACTACTGGGCGCTAAACGGTATGTTCGTTGGCGGCTTGATCCAGAAAAAGATGCAGGGCAAGTCCAACAACAAAGGGCTGACCGTCCTCATCTTCGACGACAACAAGGCACATATGCCAAAGGTGTCGGACGGACTTTATATGGCCGAGCCGTGGTTCGATGCCTTGTACCAGCAAACGAGGAAGGTCAAGGGCAAGAATCAGTGGTGTGACCTGAAGCAATCCGAACGCTTCGACCACATCATCAATACCGCCTTTGCGATCAAGTCCCAGCATTCCTCCCTGGTGCAGGTCGCGGATGCCGTGAGCTACGTGTATCGGCGCCACCTGGAGCTCACCGCTCAGGCAGAGGCCTGGGCCGGCGAGCAGGCATTTTATGCCGGACTGGTCGCCCGGCTTGATGCCAAGCGCGAGCGACTTGGCCGCACACCCGATGCCGAGTGCATCGACTTCTACAAAGCGGTCAAGCACGCCGCCTGGGCGCTTTAGGATACGACGATGGACAGCTTCCGCTTCGACGAAAAATACCTCTCCCAGATCCCGGCCCTGCAGGTGCTGGTCAACCTGGGCTATCGGTATCTGACGCCTGCCGAAGCGCTGGCTGCCCGGGGCGGCAAGGCCGGTAACGTGCTGCTGGAAGAGATCCTGCGCGACCAGCTCAAGACGCTGAACCGTATCCAGCACAAGGGCGGCAGCTACCTGTTCAGCGAGGAAAACATCCAGAGCGCCATCCAGCGCCTCAAGAACGTCAAGTACGATGGCCTGCTCAAGACCAACGAAGCGGTGTACGACCTGCTGACGCTGGGCGTAGCGCTGGAGCAATCCATCGAGGGCGATCTGAAGAGCTTCACCATCAATTACGTGGATTGGCGCAATCCAGAGAGCAACGTCTATCACGTGGTTGCCGAGTTCTCAGTGGAGCGCACGCGTAGCGTGGAAACCTGCCGGCCCGATCTCGTGTTGTTCATCAACGGCATTCCGTTCGCTGTGATCGAGTGCAAATCGCCCAAGGTCGAGGTGGCGCAGGCCATCTCCCAGACCATCCGAAACCAGCGTGACGAGTACATCCCACGCCTGTTTACCTATACGCAGATGGTGCTGGCGGTGAACAAGAACGAGGCCCGCTACGCCACCACGGGCACGCCGGCCAAGTTCTGGTCGAAGTGGAAGGAGGACGTGGCGGACGCCGAGCTTGCGCCGCTGCTGGAGCGCCCGCTGGCGGAATCGGTCAAGGCCTCCTTGTTCGACATGAGCCTGGGCGCGCTGGGCATTCAGGATGAGGGCGAATACCTGGTTACTCGGACCATTACCGAGCAGGACCGCGCGCTCTACGCGCTGTGCCGCCCCGAGCGCCTGCTGGAGATGGCCTGGGCCTTCACGGTGTTCGACGGCGGCGTGCGCAAGATCGCGCGCTACCAGCAGGTGTTTGCCATCCGCGAGGTGCTCGCGCGCGTCAAGCAGACGGACGATAGTGGCAAACGCCGCGGCGGCATCGTCTGGCACACCCAGGGCTCGGGCAAATCGCTGACCATGGTGATGCTGGCCCGCGCGCTGGCGCTGGAGCCTTCCATACGCAACCCGCGCATCGTGCTTGTGACCGACCGGGTGGACCTGGACAAGCAGCTCGGCAACACCTTCGCCGCCTGCGGCCTCTCGCCCGACCGGGCCGAGAGCGGCCGCCACCTGGTGGAGCTGGTGTCCGATGGCAAGGCGCACATCGTCACCACCCTGGTGCACAAGTTCGACAAGGCGCTGGCCTACAAGAAGTTCAGCGACGCCTCGCTCGACATCTTCGTGCTGGTGGACGAAACCCAGCGCACTCAGCTGGGCGGCTACTCGGCGCGCATGCGACAGATGTTCCCCAATGCCTGCTACATCGGCTTCACCGGTACGCCGCTTCTGACCCGCGAGAAGAGCGACGTGGCCAGGTTCGGCGGTGTGATCCATACCTACGCCATCGACCAGGCGGTGGCCGACGGCGCCATCGTGCCGCTGCTCTACGAAGGGCGCATGGTGGAGCTGGAGCAGAACCATGCGGCCATCGACATCTGGTTCGAACGTCACACGCAGGGGCTGACCGACCCGCAAAAGGCCGATCTGAAGAAAAAATACGCCCGCGCCGAGATGCTGAACAAGGCCGAGCAGGTGATCTACATGCGCGCCTTCGACATCAGCGAGCATTATCGCCAGAACTGGCAGGGCACTGGTTTCAAGGCCGAGCTGGTGGCGCCCAACAAGGCGGCGGCGCTGCGCTACAAGGCATTTCTCGACGAGCTGGGCGCGGTCAGCAGCGAGGTAGTCATCTCCCCGCCCGACCAACGCGAGGGCTTCGACGAGATCGACGCCGAGGAATCCACCGACGTCGTAGTGGCCTTCTGGCAGCGAATGATGAAGCGCTACGGCTCGGAGGAGGACTACAACAAGCAGATCGTCAATGCCTTCAAGTTCGGCGACGAACCCGAGATCCTGATTGTGGTGGACAAGTTGTTGACTGGCTTCGATGCGCCGCGCAATACGGTGCTCTATCTGACGCGCCGGTTGAAGGATCACACTCTGTTGCAGGCGATCGCCAGGGTAAACCGCTTGTACGAGGATGAATCCGGCAGCAAGGCCAAGGACTTCGGCTACGTGATTGACTATGCCGGCGTACTCGGTGAACTGGACCAGGCGCTGAGTACCTATAGCGCTCTCGAAGGCTTCGAGGCGGCCGATCTCCAGGGTGCCCTGAGCTCGATCCATGAGGAAGTCCGGGCACTGCCGCAGCGCCACGCCGAGTTGTGGGACCTGTTCAAGGCAGTGAAGAACCGCCAGGATGAGGAAGCCTTCGAGCGACTGCTGGCCGACGACAAGCATCGCGCCGATTTCTATGAGCGACTATCAGCCTACGCGAAGACGCTGGCGATCGCGCTCTCCAGCGAACGTTTCATCACCGAGACGCCCGAACAGAAGCTGCGCGCTTACAAGAACGACCTCAAGCGCTTCGTCAATCTCAAGGCGGCAGTGAAGCTGCGCTATGCCGAGTCCGTGGACTACCGCGACTTCGAGCCGCGCATCCAGAAGCTGCTGGACACGCACATCTCAGCCTCTGAGGTGATGCAGCTGAACGCGCCGGTCAACATCTTCGACGATGCTGCCTTCCAGAAAGTGGTCGAAGAGCAAGGCGCGGGCAGCCAGAAGAATCTCGGGGCCAAGGCCGACATGATCGCCCACGCCACCAAGCGCGCCATCAACGAGCGGCTGGAGCAGGACCCGGCCTTCTACGAGAAGTTCTCCCGGCTGATCCAGCAGGCCATCGATGACTACCGCGCCAAGCGCATGTCCGATCTCGAGTACCTGAAGCGCGTCACCGAAATCAAGGATGCCGTAGTCTCGCGGAAGGGTGAAGACCTGCCGCCGGCACTGAACGGTGACGCCGACGCGGCGGCGGTCTATGGCCTGCTGCGCCCCTTTGTGGCAAGCCACCTGAGCGACGCTGATAAGGCTCAGACCAACGCCGCCGAGGCCGCCGTGGCGGTGTGGGACATCTTCCGGCGCAACAGGAAGGTGGGCTATTGGGATGACCTGGACGCGCAACGCCGCACCATGAACGAGATCGACGACTACCTCTATGACGAGCTGAAAGGGGCGCGTGGTATCGCACTCTCCACGGACGAGATGGACGAGATCATCGACAAGACGATGCAGCTCGCCCGCCACCGGATGGCAGGGTGAAACCGATGACCGGAACGCTGACTTGGGGCACCAACACGATCCGCTACGAGGTGTGCTTCCTGGCATCACGCCAGACGCTGGCCATCGAGGTGCACCCCGACAGTCNNCAGTCGTGTGCTGGTGCGCGCGCCGCTGGATTGTCCGGAAGCCTTGATTGCGGAGCGGGTGCAGAAGCGCGCCGCCTGGATCAGCCGACAACTGGCCGAATTCGATCGCTACCGACCCCGCACCCCCGCAAGACAATACGTCAACGGGGAATCGCACCTCTACCTCGGCCGACAATACCGGCTGAAGCTGATCTCGGAGGAGGCAGCCAGCGTCAAGCTCACGCGCGGCCAGCTTCTGGTCGCGCTGCCCGGCGAGCCCGATCCAGAGCGGATCAAGGCACTGCTGCACCGCTGGTATCTCGACCGCGCCCGGGCCGTGTTCAGCGACGTGCTGGATGCCAGCCTGCGCCAGTTCAAGTTCGTTGAGCAGCCTCGCTTGAGCGTGCGCGTGATGAAGTCGCGTTGGGGTAGCCTGTCCCCCGCGGGCACTATGACCCTGAACGTCAATCTGGTGCGTGCTCCGCGCCCTTGCATCGAGTACGTCGTCACCCATGAGTTATGCCACACCAGCCACCGCGACCACGATGCGCGATTCTTCAAGTTGCTGAGTCAGGTGATGCCGGACTGGGAACAACGCAAGCAGCGCCTCGAAGCTGCGCTGCTCTGAACGCACAAGGACGGTTGTCCGGGCCAGCCCCGAGGTCGCGGAGATTACCTTTTCAGTAAGGCCGAACTCGTCCGCTACGGGAACAATTCCCGCCGATGCGCTCGCCTGATCCTGGCTGAAGTTTCGGGCTCGACGCCGGCGTCCGTGGCGAAGTCCGGCCAGCGCGAAACGGCGCTGGAGACCTGCTCGATGATTGCGCGTACCCGGGACGGAGTCTGTTCGGCCGATTCGCCGAGGCGCAGCAGGTCCTCAGGCGTGAAGTCGTCGAGCTTGCCGTTGATGGCCATCTGATGGCGCGCAGTCCAGCGACCGGCCGGGTTGAAGGCACAGGTCAGGTCATAGGCCGGGCTCAGGCGCCAGCGGCCCTGCTTGTCCATCAGGAAGGACACCTGCTTGACGTGGTCGTCCTGGTTGCGCGCCAGCACGTTGAACACGGCGCGGCGCAGGAATTCGCGCTGGTCGGCGGCCGGGCACTTCAGCCGCCGGATCACGCCGAGCGCTTGCTCGTAGCTGAACAGGCCGGGCTCGTTGTAATCGACATGGACCAGCGCGCCGAGGGTCTGCATGTGCAGGCGCTCCCGCCCGCCCGGACGGTCGAAGCGGCGCACCATGAAGTGGCGCCGTGGGCCGTCTTCCAGCAGCGCCGTTTCCGGTATGTCGATGCCGGCGGCCCGGGCCATCCGGCTGTAGGCGTATTCGATCCGGCCATAGCCCTGCGGGTCCTGGATTCCGTGGTCGCCGCTGCGGCTGACGCCGTCGAGCTTGAGCAACCAGTGACTGAATCCCGGCGGCAGGTCGATCTGGCCGGAGCGCAGCTCGGTGCGTGTCTCGTTGAAGGCCACCAGCGCCTTGGCCCGCGCCCCGCCGGCCGACACGCCGACCGAAATCAGGTCTTCGTAGTTGTCCCTCGTCGAGACTGTTCGGTGCACGTTCTGTCTCGAATCCAGCACCGCGTTGGCCAGCGCCACCAGGTCGTCGATTTCGATCGCCCGGTCGGTGGCATCGAGTTCCCGACTGGGCGGTGCGAACGACAGCGCGCCCATCGCCCGGCGGCCGATGTAGAGCAGCTTCTCGACCGGATTCATCGAGTTGGCGGGTCGCCCGTGTGCCTCCAGCCAACGGTTGATCACGGCATGGCCGTAGCGGTCGGGCAGAGCGTCGGCAAGCAGGCCCGGCAGACCGTGGAAGGCGTCTTCGGGAAGCCGGTCGAAGCGGTAGATGCCGGGGCGCTTGGCAAGGTGGATCGGCGAGGGTTCGATTGGGTTGTCGAGAAAGGGCTCGAGGTAGCGGAAATCGGCGAAGCGCCGCGCCGGGTCCCAGGCCACCTCGGCGATGGCGGTATCCCAGAGCTCGACGCTAGCGCGCGTCGTCATTCCACTGCCAGGCGTCTTCGGAACTCGCCCGGGTCGGCTTGCGGACCCGCTCGGGAAGCGCGTCGGCATCGATCAGCGGCGAGTCGGTGAGGTCCGGCACCAGCTGCTCCAGGCCCTCGAGCAGATCCAGCGCGCGCAACAGCTTGATCAGCACGCTCAAGCGCGCATCGGTGCTGCCCTCTTCGATGCGCCGGATCGTGGCCTCGCCGACGCCGGAGGCCGCGGCCAGGTCCGTCTGTCGCAGTCCGCGCGCCAGGCGCTGCACGCGCAGCCGCCGGCCGAGCTCGCGGCGCATGGTCGGAAGGGAGTGATCGGGTCCATAATCGCTCATTAAAGCAAGTATAACCCTGGAAATCGATTCCAGACGATCACAAATGATCGTTGAATTTCGACGGCGACGCGCAGCCGATCGGCGCCCGGGCAGATTCCTCCGAACGGGCCCGAAAGCCATGGTTTTCTAACCGGTCATTGATGACTGTTTGTTGCGGAAAAATTCGATCAATCGATCATTCATGATCGTTTAATACAGAGATTCAACATCAATAGATAATTCATGAGCGTTTATGTGGTCTGGGTTCGAGCTCGAGCGCGGATGGTTCGCTACCCGTCATGTCAGGTCCCGATCAGAGGCTGGTCGCCACCCGCAACCCATCCTCGATCGCACGCTTTGCGTCCAGCTCGGCCGCGAGCTTGGCGCCGCCGATGATGTGCACCGACTGCCCGGCATCCTTGAGCGCGGTGTAAAGCGCGTTCTCCGACACCTGGCCGGTGCACAGCACGATATTGTCGACTTCCAGCAGCTGCCTGGTTTGCTTGCCGGCCTTGTCGGTCAGCGTCAGGTGCAGGCCGGCATCGTCGATCCGGTCGTAGGCCACACCGGAGAGCATCTTGACGCCGTGGTTCTTCAGCGTGGTGCGATGGATCCAGCCGGTGGTCTTGCCTAGGCCCGCGCCCGGCTTGCCCGGGCTGCGCTGGGTCATCCAGATCTCGCGCGCGGGCGTCGCGCGCTTCGGCGCCACGCCTTCAACGCCGCCACGCGTGCTGATGTCCATGTCCACACCCCACTCGGCGAAGAAATTCTCGACGCTGACCTGGTCCGGATCCGGTACGAGCGGGACCTGGTCCTGCAGCAGGTATTCGGAGACATCGAAGCCGATGCCGCCGGCACCGATGACGGCGACCTTGCGCCCGACCTCGGCGTTGCCGGCCAGCAGCTCCGGGTAGCTCAGCACCTTGGGGTGGTCTTGCCCCGGGATGCCGGGAATGCGTGGCTTGACGCCGGTGGCGATGATGATCTCGTCGAAGCGCAGTCGCGTCAGTTCGCCGGCGCCGGGCCTGGCGTTCAGCTTCAGTTCGACGCCGTGCAATTCGATCTGGCGCTGGAAGTAGCGGATGGTCTCGATGAATTCTTCCTTGCCGGGAATGCGCAGCGCCATGTTGAACTGGCCGCCGATGCGGTCCGAGGCTTCGAACAGCGTGACCTGATGGCCGCGTCGAGCCGCCGTGGTCGCCGCCGACAATCCCGCCATGCCGCCGCCGACGACCGCGACGCGCTTCGGCGCTTCGGTGCGGGTGATGATGATCTCGGTTTCGCGTCCGGCGCGCGGGTTGACCAGGCAACTCGCTTTCCTGTTTTCGAACACGTGGTCGAGGCAGGCCTGGTTGCAGGCGATGCAGGTATTGATCTCGTCGGCCTTGTCGGCCCGGGCCTTGAGCGCCCAGTCGGGATCGGCCAGGAACGGGCGGGCCATCGAGATCATGTCGGCATCGCCGCGCGCCAGGACCTCTTCGGCGGTGTGCGGCATGTTGATCCGGTTGGTCGTGACCAGCGGAATCGACACCGCACCCTTCATCTTGCGCGTGACCCAGGTGAACGCGGCGCGCGGCACCGAGGTGGCGATGGTCGGGATGCGCGTCTCGTGCCAGCCGATGCCGGTGTTGATGATTGTCGCGCCGGCAGCCTCGATTGCCTTGCCGAGCTGCACCACTTCTTCCCAGCTGTTGCCGTCGGCCAGCATGTCGAGCATCGACAAGCGATAGATGATGATGAACTTCTCGCCGACCGCTTCGTGGATGCCGCGCACGATCTCGGTCGGTAGCCGCATCCGGTTTTCGAAGCTGCCGCCCCATTCGTCGGTGCGATGGTTGGTGCGCGGCACCAGGAACTGGTTGATGAAGTAGCCTTCCGAGCCCATCACCTCGACGCCGTCGTAGCCGGCCATCTGGGCAAGCCGGGCGCAGCGGATGAAATCACGGATCTGGCCACACACGCCGGCGCTGGAAAGCGCCCTGGGCTTGAACGGGTTGATCGGCGCCTGGATCGCGCTCGGCGCGACCGAGAACGGGTGGTAGCTGTAGCGCCCGGCGTGCAGGATCTGCATGCAGATCCTGCCGCCGGCCTGATGTACGGCCGAAGTCACCTTGCGGTGGCGCAGCACCTCCCAGCGGTTAGTCAGTTTCGACGCCAGCGGCCCGAGCGAGCCTCTGCGGTTCGGCGCAATGCCGCCGGTAACGATCAGGCCAACGCCGCCGCGGGCGCGCTCGGCAAAGTAGGCCGCGAGCCGGTCGTAATTCCAGACCCGGTCTTCGAGCCCGGTGTGCATCGAGCCCATCAGCAACCGGTTGGGCAGGGTCGTGAAGCCGAGATCGAGCGGGGCGAAGACGTGCGGGTAGCGGTTCGGGTCGGTCACGCCGGGATTCCTTGCAAACGGGATCGGAGCAGTGTAGCCGGGCTGGATTCTTGCCGGTTCACAGGGTTCAGCGCAAGCGTCGACGCCAGCGCCGAAGTGCCGTCTGACCCCGCTCCGGGTCGATTGGATCGGCTGCAGCCGGGGCCCTCTCGACCTCGTCATCCTGTTCAGCTTCCGCGTCCTGGCCGTTGAGCGCGGCAGCGAACAGCGCGTCATCGTCGAGCGCTGCTGCGGCATCGGGCTCAGGCTCACGCTCAGGCTCGGCCTCAGCCTCGGGTTGAGGTCCCGCGACAGCTTCGTCTCCGTCGTCGGACGGCAAATCATCAGCACCGGTTGCATCCGGGCTGGGGTCGGCCGACACCGACAGCGTTGCCAGGTCGTCCGCGTCGACCTGATTGTCGATTGCCTGGATCACCGGTTCGCCGTCGGTGATCAGTGTCTCGCCATCGACGTCCAGACGCACCAGGCGGTCGACACCGCTGATCCTCGCCATCCGTTCGGAGAGCGCGCCGGGATCCGGTGCATCGCCGCTGGCCTGGACCGTGAGCCAGCCGGTCCCGCTGCGATCGAGCTTCTGCGATTTGAGTTCCAGCCCGGCCTGGGCCAGCGCGGCAACGATTCCTGCCAATACGCCGGAGGAGCGCCGCAGCGCGAGTTCGAGCACGATGTCGGGCATGATGATCTGGGTTCCTGGATCCGGTTTTGATCAAGGACCGCTGCGCCGGGCGGGTGCGAAGCCCGCGCCAATGGCCCGGCAACGGGCGGTCACAGGGATCGGGGCGGAATCGTTGACACGGGCGCGCCCGTTGCACCGTATCCGGCCGGGACGCGCGGCATGCCGCGGCTCCCTCAGCTCCAGCGGCGGACCGAATTGTAGAAATATACCAGATCGATCAAGAGCGCGTCCGGCCGGCGCGCAGTGGCATTGTCTGCTGGTGAGTCGTGAGTCGATTTGTTGACAACAGTGCGATGTTGCCCGCGACACACCCGCGATACATCAACAGTGCGTCGAGCAGTGCTCAGCTACCGTCATGCTCACGCGCGCTGAACGCGCTGTCGTTCATCCTGTTGCCCTTGAATCCTGATGTCAGACCAAGGCCAGGCGATGAAACGAAGAGCACTGCTATGGGGCGCTGGAGGACTGCTGGGCAGTAACCTGCTGCCCGCCGCCAGCGCGCAAGAAAGTGATTTGCCGCAGACCGATGCAGGAGAAAGCGCCATGACGATCGATAAGACGACGCATCGAACGCTCGAGGACTGGCAGCAACTGCTGCCGCCGGAACGCTTCGACATCCTGTTCCGGGAAAAGACCGAGCGTGCGTGGACCAGCCCGCTCAATGAAGAGAAGAGTGCCGGGACCTACATCTGCGCGGCCTGCCATAGCCCACTGTTTGCCAGTGCCGACAAGTTCGATTCCGGCACCGGCTGGCCCAGCTTCACCCGGCC
>NPIE01013654.1_pt1 | contig 28919 bp, 23 predicted proteins | sample 8637661 | NCBI WGS metagenome assembly NPIE01 (sample SAMN07420842, study PRJNA396082) | bioreactor metagenome | isolation source: sample BA12 brine-fed electro-methanogenic bioreactor BA | place: Japan: Kochi | collected 2016-12-09 | reverse complement strand
CAATAACTTGAAATGCATTTACCAATCGTTGCAATGCTTTGCTTACTGTAACTGAAGGTTTCCATCCAGCAACTGTGATCGGATTGACCGCTTCCTGTGCTTGTATTCTTACATTAATCGAAGACAAAGCAGATGATTCTTCATAATACTTAATCTGCCCTTTAGTTATTTCGATTTGTTCTCGATAATAAGTCAATTGATTGAAAACATTCAACACATCTTCTGTTTTGTAGGCCTCATCAAGAATTTCTCGTAATTGAGCTTCTGCATCTTCAAGGTTACGCAGTCTGGAATTTAGGTCTGTATATTCTTTGGTAACATCCTGACCAGATACTTCTTCTCGTAACAGGTCAACATCTTTGTTTGTCAATAATGACTTGATTTCTTCTAGCGCCTGATTGAGCAACTCTGCAGGAACACGAATCTGGATATTCGCTTCAGGTACTTCTACGTCTCTGTAATTACGCGTTTTCCAGCTGTTCGAGCTAACAATATAACCACCCATTCGTTCGGCCATTCTGCCAATCGTGTTCAAAGCATCATTTGGGTCATCAACCACAATGGAGAGATCTGCGTTTCGGATAACCATTCTTTCAATATCTGCTGCCTCAATGTCACTGGATGTAGCTGCTTCATTATAAGATTCATCATATGCATATTCCTCAGCGAAACTCGGTTCCATTGGCATCCCAGCCTGTAGTTCTGCTGCCGGGGCATAAGACATGTCTCCAGCCATATTTTCCACGGACTTTGCTGCGCNNCCTTGCACAACCCGTGAGAAGCAAACTTAAAATAACAATTCCTGTAAATAATCTAATTTTCATCTTTCCTCCTCTGACAATTTTCATTTCTCTTCCTCTGTACCTATGACGAAATATAACCTTTTTTAGTTCCAGGTGAAAATCCTAACTCACCACCCGCCAGCAAGGCGTTGAGCATTTTTTGAAGGCAAATTATTCTCAATGATCCTTTTTTGAGTAATTTGAAATGGGTAATCTATACGAAACACTTCCCATTCTAAAGACTCATCATCAAAAATTCCATAAGAAGCTCTGGGATCACTGTCTCTTGGTTGGCCAACGGACCCAGGATTTAGGATGGTTTTTGGTTTTAGATGATAAATTTTGCCATCGACGTTTCCTTTCCAACTCATTTTTTCATTTGTTGAATCCCAATGGCAAATCAAAGGTTGATGTGAGTGCCCCACAAAACAAAAATCTTCAGAAAACAGATTGAAATTAATTCGAGCGACAAATGGATCTAAAATATATTCCCAAACCGGAAAACGAGGACTCCCATGCACCAGCAAACAATTACCCACACTAATCTTTTCTGGCAAATTTTTAAGAAAAGTTAAATTATCCGAAGATAACTGCGAAAGTTGCCAATCGATAGTTGACTTTGCTTCATGGTTGAACAATTTTACATCCATCTTACCCAGGATCGCTACATCATGATTACCACAAATACAGGAAAGATTTGGTAAGGTTTTAATGAGGTCGATGCAACCATTTGGATCAGGACCATAACCAACTAAATCACCTAAGCACCAAACAGAATCAATTTCTCCAACATTGTTGATTACTGTTTCCAGTGCTTCCAAGTTTGCATGAATATCAGATATAACTAAATTTCGCATAAGAGATTAAACCCTCGAAACGATTATGACACACAAAATAAAATATGGAAGGTATTTGGAAGATGCTATTTCTTTAGCAAGTCTTTTACGCGTTCGATGATGGAAAAGCCAATTGTTGCTTTATTTACATCCTCTATAATTTCAACCTCACCACCAGCATAAAGAATCGTCAAACGATTGAATTGTGTTTCATTCGCTTCATCAATATTTGTTAATTGATCTGCAACAATAAAGTCCAAATTTTTAGAAGTGAGTTTAATATTCGCATTTTCCAGTAAATTTTGACTTTCAGAGGCAAAACCAATTGTGATTTTCGGGCAATTGCATTTGGTTTTTTGTTGGGCTACATGCCATAGTATGTCGTCTGTAGGTGCTAATTCAATTTTTGCTACAGCATCGTCCTTTTTCAATTTATGTGCCGAGTAATTCTTTGGTTTGAAATCCGACACCTCAGCTGTCATTACCAAACAATCAGCATTGACAACTTCTTTTAAGACTGCATCCTTCATTTGTTCAGCATTATCAACTTTGACAACTTTTGAACCATATGGCACAGGTTTGTTGTGTATCGTCGTGATTAAAATTGTTTCAGCGCCAGCATCTAACGCAGCTTGGGCGATCGACCAACCCTGCAAACCTGTTGATCGATTCGTAATTACCCGCACTGGATCAATTGATTCACGCGTTGCACCAACGGTCACCACAATTTTCTTTCCCCTTAAGACACCACATCTGGATAATAACAATCTTGAATAATTGACAATCTCACTAACAGGAACCATTCTTTTTGTTTTAGAAGCATTTTCTTGCATCAGAACCGAAATTCCTCTGGATCTGAGTTTGTTTATGTTATCGACGGTGGCAATATTATTTTCAATCATTAAATCCATGTCTGGTACGATAACAATTGGGCATTTGATGGACATTGCTGTGTAAATCAAGATATTATCACTAATGCCATTAGCAATTTTTGATACCGTATTTCCACTTGCAGGAGCAATAATCATCAGATCCGCGTCAACCTTATTTTCACTAAAATATTGTTTTTGATTGATTTGCCACCATTCTTCATCAGTATAGACGTGTCTTCCAGTAATAATCTGAAAAATCAGAGGGGAAATTAATTTTTTTGCACTAAAGGTCATAAAAATATCGACAATGGCACCTAACTCGACCAATTTATCAGCTAATTCTGCGGCTTGATAGGCTGATAAGGACCCCGATACCCCCAGTAAAACCCTTTTTCCAGTCATTACATTCATTGATTTCACTCCGATGCTAAAACTATTTGTTCAATTTAATTTTCTCTATGATCTCAGATACATAATCAAATCGGTTGAATGCAGGCATAAGATAAACACCTTGCACTTCATTACGCATCTCTTCTATTAATTCTACAGCAATTCTGATGCCTTCTTTTGCAGAGTTTTCTCCAGCTTGTTTCATTCTTCTAATGATTTCGTCAGGGATGATGATCCCTGGTACCTCATTATGCAAAAAGGCTGCATGACGATCAGTTACTAACGGTAATAAGCCAACGATGACTTTCAAGTCTTGATCACGTGCCTGATCGCGGAACCATCTAAGATTCTCAATAGCTGATTTAGCATCAAAGATTGGCTGTGTCAAAACAAAGTCAGAACCTGCTTTTTTCTTACGTAAGTGATTCTTTAATTCAATTTCAAGATCCTTTGGATTTAGATTTAATGCACTCCCGACAAAGAATGAGGTCGGTTGGCCAATTTCTGATCCGGCGTGATCAATACCAATATTGAAGGATTGCTTAATTAATTTGATCAAGCCAGAAGGCACGACGTCATAATTATCCATTGCCTCCGGATAATCGCCAATAGCTGTTGGATCTCCCATGACTACAAACACATTCCTGATTCCGAGAGCATGGGCTGCCAACAAATCCCCTTGAACCCTTAATAGGTTTCTCCCTCGAGTGGGAAAATGAAGGATAGTTTCAACACCGACGAAGCGTTGGATCAAACTGCAAACTGCCCAAGGACTCATTCTCATCCTTGCCATAGGACTATCAGCGACATTAATTACATCCGCACCAGAATCAGCAAGCAAACTTGCTCCAGCAAGTAATTTCTTGGTGCTTAATCCCCTGGGTGGATCCATCTCAACGGCAATAATAAATTGGTTCGATTCCATTTTTTGTGCCAATTCAGAAATTGGTGCAGAGCTTTCTGTCTCACTCTCTACTTGTAAATCAGGAAGTTCTAAATTTATCACGATATCTTCTGGTTTTGTTTCCTGAATAACTTTCGAAATTGCATGAATGTGGTGTTGGGTTGTACCACAACACCCCCCAAGAACTTTTGCCCCAGCCTGCCAAAACGATACAGCATAATCACCAAAATATTCTGGTCCAGCCGGATACATAATTCTTCCATCCTGTTGCTCTGGCCAACCAGCGTTTGGCATAACAGAAAATACACCATTTGGAACGGCTAATTTCATTTTTTTCAAACNNAATTCTTAACAATTGGAGAGGTCCACCGGAACAGTTTATCCCAATTACATCTGCACCTGCATTGGCAATACTGGTCGCGACTTTCTCTGGGGTGTCACCAAGGAGCGTCCTATCATCCCTTGTAAAAGTCATTGAAGCGATGATAGGCATTTCAGGATTCAATTCTCTGGTTGCATTGATTGCTTCACGAACTTCATAAAAATCTGTCATAGTTTCGATAATGATGACATCAACCCCTGCAGTTATCAGTACTGATATTTGTTCTTTGAACGCAACTCTTGCTTCTTCCAATTGAACACGCCCGAATGGAGCTAATCTGACGCCTAATGGACCTACATCCCCAGCAATAATTACATCTTTAAAACTAGCGAAGGCAACCCTACGCAGCAAATCCACTGCAGCTTTATTGATCTCAGCTGTTTGTTTTTCCAATCCAAATTCTGATAATTTGTAACGATTTGCCCCAAATGTATTGGTTTGAATCATATTTGATCCAGCTTCGATGTAAGATCGATGAACTTCAGCCACCAAAGCTGGATTGGAAATATTTAAGTAATCAAAACACTCATCGAAACGTATCCCTTTTTGATGAAGAACTGTGCCCATAGCACCATCCGACAAAATGGGTTTTGATTCCTGAAGTAGCTTATTGAATTTATTGTCTTCTTTCATCGTTACTCTTTCATCAATTGATCTATACGTGAAGTCCCAATATTGAAGTATTTGGCTTTTGGATGATGCAGAATAATGGCAGCTGTTGATTGCTCAGGGACTAATTGAAATGCAGAGGTCAACTGCATACCCAGCTCTTCTTGAACCGGTAACAATTCAAATACTTTTTCATGATCATTCAATTCAGGGATAGCTGGATAACCCCAGGAATATCGTTTCCCTTGATTCTTCGCTAACCCTAATTCCCGACGAATGTGATTGTGCAAATAATCCGCTGTAGCCTCCGCTGTTTGCACGGCGAGACCATGTGAAAAATAAGCCTCCGTGTAAACCCCTGCAGTTTGTAACTTATCAAACCGCTCTGTAGCTTTATCACCAACAGTAACCACCTGCAATGCAACGACATCCATTATTCCACTATCAATAGGAGCAAAATAATCTGCAAGACACAAAAACTCACCATTCGGTTGCCGTGGGAAAGTAAAGACTTTCGTAACCTCCGGGTTCTTATTTTTTATACTTTCAGGATCAAATATGAGAAGCTCATTACCTGAGGATTGCGCAGGGAAATAACCATACACGGCTTTAGGGACCAACCAACCGTTTTTAATCGCATCTCTTTTCATATTACTCAATCGCTCTTCAAATTCTATTTTCAATTTTTTCCAATCATCACCATGTGTATTTTTAGCTCCCCAGGATAATCGGAATAGCTCATTGAGTGATAAGTGCTCAAAAACAGCTTCCAGAGAAATAGATTTGACAACCTTTGCTCCCCAACTTTTAACCGATGGTATTTGGTTGGCTTTTTCAATCGTGGAGTGTATAACTGGTTTGGGGGAATCTTCCACTATGTCTGAAATCCTTCCTAATTCCATATCTGCTTCTTTAATGATTTGCTCCATAAGATTAGAAAAACTGGATTCAGACATTATCTGATCCATAGTGGATAATCCTTCAAAGGCATCCTTGCAGTAAAAAACACCACCGTCATAATATTTTTCTGAGTCGGTCATCAGGATCCGTCTTCCAAAGCGTTTGTTGATGGCAGCCCCACCTATTAGTATAGGGATTTTTTGACCTCTACGTTGCATTTCATTGACAATCAACGGCATTTGCTTGCTGGTACTTACCAGAAGTGCACTTAACCCAATGGCGTTTGCGTTGTTTTCGATTGCTTGAGAAATGATCGTTTCTGCGGGCACTTGTTTACCAAGGTCAAGAACATCATAGCCATTGTTGGTTAAGATCGTTTTGACTAAATTTTTGCCGATATCATGCACATCCCCATAAACAGTTGCAAGGACCATCAAACCCTTACTTACGCCTTCTTTTTTCTCGAGATAATTTTCTAAATGGGCAACTGATTTTTTCATTACTTCCGCTGATTGCAGCACAAAGGGGAGAATTAATTCACCTGAACCAAATTTATCCCCAACTTCTTTCATTGCTGGGAGTAAAACATAGTTAAGAACCTCTACAGCTTTGTCTGATTTGGATTGATTTTCTCGACTTTCTATTAATGTATCAATATCTTTCTCTACTCCATCTTTGTTTCGGTGGACAATACTCCAGTGAATTCTCTCTGCAGGGGACATCTTTTTTAGTAATTCTGCTTGTTGAGAGCTCTTAACACTTGTTCTTCCACTATGTTTTTCAAAGTAGATGATGAAGTCTTGCAAAGCAGTCTCTTTTTTGTAAAAAATCAAATCCTCTGCTAATTTTCTTTCTTCTTCTGAAATCTCCAAATAAGGGGTAATATGCGCCGCAGTGACAATTGCCATGTCCAAACCAGCTTGAACTGAATGATATAACATGATGCTATTCAAAACAGCTCTTGCAGCTGGTGACAAGCCAAAGGAAACATTACTTACCCCCAAAGACGTCAACACCCCTGGGATGTGTTTTTTGATTGATCGAATTCCTTCAATCGTTTCCAAAGCTGATAAATTGAACTCAGGATCACCTGTTGCTAAAGTAAAGGTAAGTGCATCAATCACAATATCAGATGGTGACAGCCCATGATCCTTTACAGCTATTTCAACAATTCGTTCGGCAATTTCCAGCTTCTTTTGAGATGTTTTAGCCATTCCAGATTCATCAATCGTTAAAACCATCACAGCAGCATTATATTTTTTTGCTAATTGAAAGATCTTGTCGGCTTTTTCTCTGCCAGACTCCAAATGGGTAGAATTAATTAAGCAACGACCAGGAGCTGTTTGTAACGCAGTCTCTAACACGTCCAATTCCGTTGAATCAATCACCAATGGGACTTTAATATTAGGAGCTATTTTTTTTATTACCTTGTGAATTGTTTCAGCTTCATCTGCTCGTTCTGTAAGTGCTACACAAATGTCTAATCCGTGTGCACCGCTATCTACCTGATGTTGCGCAATTGAAAGCAAATTTTCATAATCTTCATTAAGAATCAGTTGTTTAAATTTTCTGCTACCTTGGGTATTCAAACGTTCACCAATTAAGAATGGTGCCGGTTCCTGCTGCATATTCATAACCTGGATCGCTGATGCTAATTGAGTTCGTTGAAGGATTGGTCGGGGTGGGCGTTTCTTTTTTCCTACCTTTGAAACCAACTCCACTAAGTGTTCAGGTGTGGTGCCACAACATCCACCCACGACGCTGATATTGTATTTCTCAATAAATTCAGTTAAATTTTCTGCAAATTCCGTCGGTTGCAAAGGATACACCGCTTCACCATCAACATTTAAAGGTAAACCAGCATTCGGAATACACGAAACAGGGAGATTAGCGTTTTCACCAAGGAAGGCAATTGGTTCTCGCATGTGTTCTGGCCCAGTTGAACAATTCAACCCAATTACATCAATGGGTAAACCTTCCAATATGGCTAACGCAGCACCTATATCGGTCCCCAAAAGCATTCTTCCAGTTGTGTCCAAAGTCACCTGGGCTTGAATCGGCAGATAAATTTCAGTTCTATCAAACGCTTTTTGGATACCCAAAATGCATGCTTTTACCTCTAAAATATCCTGTGAAGTCTCAATTAACAACAGATCTACACCACCAAGGATTAATCCCTCAGCTTGCTCACTAAAAACATCCACCAATTCTTCAAATGTTACATCGGATAATTGGGGATCATCCATACTGGGTAATTTTCCAGAAGGTCCAATGGATCCGGCAACGAACCGCTTTTGATTTGTTTTTTGGGTATATTCATCTGCTAATCGTTTCGCCAAAGAAGCTGCCTTTTGGTTGATTTCGATCACCTGGTTATGAAGGTCATACTCCTTTAGCGTAATCCTGTTCGAACGGAAAGTGTCTGTTTCAATAACATCAACACCTACTTCTAAAAATGATCTGTGAACTTCTTCAACCACTTCCGGTTTACTGATCACGAGATAATCATTACAACCAAAATACATTTCACCACCGAAATCATCCGAGGTGAGGTTCATTTTTTGTAAGCTGGTTCCCATTGCTCCGTCATAAATTAGTACTATATCTTCCAAGGCATCCAAAAATGAACGGTTTGTGTATTTTCTTTGCATCTATCATCTCCATCTTTATTAAAAAAACCTCTCAGTGAAGAGAGGTCAATTTTTGGTCGATCTCATCTTCCAGAGCCTTTCAGGCTCTGCCGGAATTGGCACCTGAAATTTTTCAGGTTGCCGAGGTTTCTGCGGGCCGGTCCCTCAACCTCTCTTGATGAGTATAACAAGTACAAAAAATCTTACCATAAAAGGTATACATGGTCAAAAATTTTGTCGATTGATCTATGGCATAATAAAGTTTCGGATATAATTTATTTAGGTGACTTTATTGAAATATAACTTCAGAGATCTACCGTCAATAATTATTACTTCACTGGTGATTGCCGCAATCGGTTGGGTAGGGCTTTTCTTCTTGTTGCAGTATACCCAACCATATTTGGGACCGCGATGGTTGTTCTTCTTTTTACTGACCATGGCAATCAGTGGAACTGCCTTACCAATCGTTTATTTTTTGAACATTCGCTTTCCTTCTGATACACCTGCAAATACATCGGTGATTATCCGACAAGCAATATGGTTTGCAATCTTCTTTGATCTGTTAGCCTGGCTTCAACTTGGGCGTGTGTTAAATTCAATTTTGATTGCAGTAATCGCTTTAGGTATTATCGCAATTGAAAATCTAATCCGATTGGTTGAACGCAGCCATTGGCAACCATCCAACGAAAATGATGAATGAGTTACGTCAATTACCTTCTGTAGAAAAAATCCTCCAAAATCCTGCATCTGAGGGTTTGATCAGCAAATATGGTAGGGAACATGTCATCATAGCAATCAGGGATACATTAAATTTCCATAGAAACAAAATTTTAGAAGGTGCATCTGCTCCTTCTAATCAAATCATTCTCAATGACACAGAATCACTACTTAAAGATCGGTTCTCACCTACACTCATTCCAGTGATTAACGCTACCGGTGTCATTTTGCACACCAATCTTGGACGTGCTCCACTCAGTAAAGAAACCATCCAGGCAATGCAATCCATTAGCAGCCATTACAACACCCTTGAGTTTAATTTGACCACTGGAAAGAGGGGTTCAAGATCAATCCATGCGGAAGAAATCCTGAAACAATTAACAGGTGTTGAAGCAGCAATGGTTGTAAATAATAATGCTGCTGCTGTCCTATTGGTTTTAAGTGCTCTAGCCAAAAGAAAAAATGTCGTTATAGCTCGTTCGCAATTAATCGAAATTGGCGGAGGGTTCCGTATTCCAGACGTAATGCGGCAGTCCAATGCTAAATTATTGGAAGTTGGTACAACCAATCGCATCAGAGTTTCAGATTATGAAAATGCGTTGCAAGAGTCTGCTGCACTAGTTATGCGTGCTCACCACTCAAATTTTAAGATATTAGGATTTACAGAAGAGCCTCAGCTTAAAGATATTATCAATATTGCTCATCAATATGAAGTGCCGGTTTTGGACGATTTAGGATCTGGCACATTCATCGACACTGCAAAATTTGGTTTGTCCCATGAACCAACGATTGTAGAATCCGTTCAATCTGGAGCGGATATAATTTCTTTCTCTGGCGATAAATTGTTAGGTGGCCCGCAAGCCGGAATCATTATTGGAAAAAAAGAATTGATGGACAAAATCAAAAAACATCCATTAGCCAGAGCAATCCGACCAGATAAAGTTTGTTTAGCCGGACTTACAGCTACCCTTACACATTATTTACGAGAGGAAGCCACCCAAAAAATTCCAATCTGGCAAATGATTTCACAATCATCCGACCAGATTCAAAAAAGAGCCCAAAGCTGGAAGTCGACATTTCAATTTGGCGAAGTTATTCCATCATTATCAACGATTGGCGGCGGAAGTTTGCCGGAAGAAACGCTACCCACTTTCGTGCTGGCATTTGACTTAAATAAACCAGATTTAATCATGAAGAAATTAAGATCGTTAGAATTTCCGATTATTGCCCGATTGGAAAACAATAAAATTTTATTTGACCCAAGAACGGTCTTAGAAGACCAGGAGCAATTATTTTTATCGGGTATTAAAAAAATTATTAATTCGCTTAATTAATCTTTTCAGAAGGGAATATCAATGAAAAACGAAATAGATCAATTAATGAAAAACAATGCAATAGACGCGTTACTCATCGTTGGCCCCGCACAACACAATCCAGCTATGTTTTATCTAACAGGTGGTGGTCACATTACCAATGCAGATCTGATAAAAAAACAAGGTGAAAAGCCAATCATTTTTCACGGATCAATGGAACGCGAAGAAGCTGCCAATACTGGTTTACGAACCTGTAGCTATGATAATTTCCCATTTTCCAGTTACTTAAAAAAATCAAACAATGATCATGTAGAAGCACAGGCTCTTCGTTATCATGATTTATTTTTAGAAGCTGGCGTAACCCAAGGAAAAGTTGCTTTGTATGGATCCACTGAAATTGGTGGAAAATTTGCAATTCTGAATAAATTTCAAAAAATGTTTCCGGATTATGAAATCACCGGAATGGTTCCTGATACGATTCTGCTTACCGCCATGATGAAAAAAGATCCCCAGGAAATCGCAAGAATAAAAAGAATGGGTGAAATCACAACCGGTGTGGTGGCAAATGTATTCAATTTTCTAAGTCGTCAAAAATCCAAGGGTGATGTTCTCGTTGACGATGATGAAAACCCAATCACAATCGGATTAATCAAGTCAAAGATCAACTACTGGTTAGCTGAAGCAGGTGCAGAAAATCCCGAACAAACCATCTTTGCGATTGGAAGAGATGCGGGAATTCCGCATAGTCAAGGGAATGATAGTGATGTAATTCAATTAGGAAAAACTATCGTTTTTGATATCTTCCCATGTGAAAATGGGGGTGGCTATTTTTATGATTTTACAAGAACATGGTGTGTGGGGTATGCGTCCGAAGAAACGCAGAAACTTTACGATCAGGTTAAGTTTGTCTATGATAAAGTTGTTTCCGAGTTGGAAGCTGATAAACCTTTCAAACATTATCAACGGAGAACTTGCGAGTTGTTTGAAGAATTAGGTCATCCTACGATCATGTCCACTCCTGGCGCTTTGGAGGGCTATGTGCATAGTCTTGGTCATGGTTTAGGTTTACATGTACATGAAATGCCATTTTCTGGATTAACTGCAGATGAAAATGAAACCCTGGTTAAAGGATCAGTTTTTACAATAGAACCTGGTTTGTATTATCCTGAAAAGGGTATGGGCGTTCGGTTAGAGGACACTTATTATGTTTCAGAAAGCGGTACAATAGAAAAGGTTGTGGATTTCCCGATGGATTTGGTTATCCCAATTCAATCAAAGATTTAGTAACAATTTATTTACGATTATGGTGGTTTATTAATGAGTGATACTAAAAATACTTTTCCAACAGCAAGAATACTAGCAATTGAATCCTCCTGCGATGAAACTGCCGCAGCGGTTTTAGAAAATGGAAGAGTACTGCTTTCTTCAGTAGTTGCATCACAAATTGACCTTCATCAACAATATGGTGGGGTTTTCCCCGAAGTAGCATCCAGGCAGCATATATTGACGATTTATGATGTCGTGGAACAAGCTTTGCAGCAAGCATACCTGAGTCTTGATAATATCGATGCAATCGCTGTAACACGAGGCCCTGGATTAGCTGGGTCTTTAGTTGTTGGTATGAATATGGCTAAGGGAATTGCACTAGGAAAAGACATCCCCTTAATTGGAGTCAATCATCTGGAAGGCCACATATATTCTGCATGGGTATACTCAAACGAAATTCAAATACCACCACCTATTCCTGAATTCCCATTGATTGCATTATTGGTATCGGGTGGCCACACAGAAATAAATCTGATGGATGGGCATCTGAGCTACAAAAGGTTAGGAAGCACTTTAGATGATGCAGCCGGAGAAGCCTTCGATAAGGTAGCGCGTCTCCTTGATTTGCCCTATCCTGGCGGTCCCTCGATTCAAAAGGCAGCTGTGAATGGCAATCCAAGTGCATTCAAATTTCCTCGAGCAAATTTGGATGGCAGTTTGAATTTCTCATTTTCAGGATTAAAAACTTCAGTTCTTCGAATGGTACGAGAACTTGAAAAATCTCGTACCAAATTGCCTGTAGAAGATCTGGCTGCCAGTTTCCAACAAGCAGTTGTTGATGTATTATTCCAAAAAACTATTCAAGCAGCCAAACAACATAAAGTTAAAAATATTGTAGTTGCAGGTGGTGTGTCTGCTAACCAGCTTTTGAGAGATACATTCATGAGTCAATCTAATTTCAACATTTTTATCCCGCCATTAAAATATTGTACGGATAATGCAGCTATGATTGCTGCTGCGGGATATTTCAGATTTATTAATGATATTGTCGATCCATTGGATATCGATGTCCTGCCGAATTGGCCTTTATCTTGATTGCAACTTTTTCATATGAGAAACCATCTAATGATTAAAGAATCATCAGAACCTTTAAATCTCGAAAAGTTACAATCAGGTGACATTGATGAATTAACCAAAATGGTTAATATACATACTGATCAAATTTATCGTGTAGCTCTGAGAATGCTCAATAATGAAACTGAAGCTGAAGATGTGCTTCAGGAAACTTTCATCAAAGCGATAAATTCAATAGAAAAATTTGAAGGACGCTCAAATCTTTCAACCTGGCTATATCGCATCGCAGTAAATGAATCTTTAATGCATATTCGTAAACGAAAACCTGAGGTTGCTGTTCTACACGATGATGAAGATGAAGATGCTGAAGGGATTTCAGTTTCTCAAATCGTTGACTGGTGCTGTTTACCTGAATCTGAATTCATGTCTTCGGAAACCAGAGAAATCCTGGATAATGCAATTCATGAACTTCCTGAAAATTTACGTTCCGTTTTCATCTTGAGGGATATAGAAGGATTATCAATTGCGGAAACAGCACAAACATTGGATTTGACGGAAACAAATGTGAAAACAAGATTGTTACGGGCAAGAATGAAACTTAGAGAAGAATTAAGCGTTTACTTTAGTGATCGTCTGCCGGAGAATTGATTATGGAAAAACATCTCCACTGTGAGGAATTCGTAAATACAATATCAGCTTATGTTGACGGGGACTTATCTGATGAATTATGTGCAGAACTGGATAAGCATCTCAGTGAATGTGATAATTGTCGAATTGTCGTAAACACACTGAAGAAAACCATTGATATTGTTCACTACCAGGCAGAACAGGATAAAACCCCTGCAGATGTAAAAGAACGCTTATTTTATCGTCTAAATCTAGACCACTTCAAAAAATAATTTAGATTGAAAACTTTTTGAAGAACCAGGTAAAAGCCTGGTTTTTTTATTAATTCGTTCGGAAAAAGTGCCACTTTTTTCAGTTGATCGCATCTAAATAAAGTGATGGCCAAAATATTTATCGACTTTCGTGAGGAAACAGGAACAAATCGAACTGAAACAAACAACAAAATGGATGATAAAAATTTTGTGATACGGTTTGGTTCATTTTGTCCTAAATGTAAAAAAGGTAAATTTGATTTCGATGGTATGTTAAATCTGGTCTGTTCTAATTGTGGATATACATCAGGCGGTTGTTTTACCTGATAAAAAAATTCGATCTCGGTGAGATCATAAATTTTTGGAGGAATTGATGGCAAGTAAATTATTAGATGAAAAAATTAAAGAACAAGTAAAGGATTTCTTTGCGGATTTAGATAAACCTGTAAAAATTCTATTTTTCGGTAGCAAACAACAAAATTGTGACTACTGTGACGAAACAATCGGATTAATTAATGAAATTGCTGAATTAAACGATTTGATTACAATTGCTGAATATGATGTTGAAGAAAATCCAGACATCGCAAACCAATATAATATTGACAAAGTCCCCATGACTGTCATTGCTGCTTCGCTTGAAGGTGAAATAATTGATTACGGCATTCGGTTATCAGGAATTCCTGCAGGTCATGAGTTCACCACATTAATCAATGATTTGGTGATGGTTTCCAGAGGAGATTCAGGTTTATCCCAACCGGTAAAGGATAAATTAGCTTCATTAACCAATCCAATCAGTCTTCAGGTATTTGTTACACCAACATGTCCTTATTGCCCGCAAGCGGTCATTTTAGCACATCAGATGGCGATGGAAAGCAAACATGTTACTGGTGAAATGGTTGAAGCCATGGAATTTGCAGAATTATCAAACAAATTTAGTGTTTCAGGTGTACCGCATACTATAATAAATGATGGATCTGGAGAAGTTGTTGGTGCAGTGCCAGAAACCAGATTGATGGACGAAATTGAGAAAGTTTTAGCAGCATAAAGAAGGAAGAAGGATATTTCAAATGGAAGCAAAAGTAACATGGCATAAAGGATTAAGTTTTACGGGTACAGCAGATTCAGGTTTCACATTACCACTTGGTGGTAAAAAAGAAGTCGGTGGAAATGAAGACGGTTTCTTACCCATGGAAATGTTTTTAATTGGTCTTGCCGGATGCACAGGAATGGATGTCATTTCTATCCTGGCAAAAATGAGGCAGGATGTAACCAATTTTGAAGTGAAAATTCATGCGGAGCGAGTTGATCAACATCCAAAGATTTTTTCTGAAATCATAATCGAGTATATTATTACCGGCAAAAATCTCGATCCAAATTTAGTTGATAAAGCAGTAAATTTATCTGAAACTACATATTGCCCTGGTCAGGCTATTTTGAACAAAACCGCGAACATAGACCACAAGATAACAATCCTAGAGGGTTAGTATTACAGGATATTAAATTTTCATAGCACCCATGACCTGGGTGCTTTTTTTATTCAGAATCAAAATCAGGAATAATTGTCTCAACATCATTAATATTCTTTGAGAAAAATCCAAAAATACCTACGAGAATAATCATGATGGATGCCATAGAAATTAAGAATCCCATACCAGCGCCAGGACCAGGAAGGTACCATTTGGAAAAAAATTCTGTCAAGGTGTTACTCGGATTTTGAAATGCTGGTTCAAAAAAATTATCGGCTAGCGGTCCAGCTATTAACAACCCCAATGGATTCACAATCTGAGCAATCAATCGACGAACTGAGAACACCCTACCTTGCAGATCAGGTGGAACTTTTGATTGCCAAATCGCTTGATTGGAGCTATTAACCAGAGGTATCACCAATGAAGACAAAAAGAAGAATATACCCCACCATAAAATTCCCTGCCCAACTCCCACAAAAAAGAAAAACAATCCGCTAAAAATCCAACCCAGTAATACACCACGTACTTTCTTAACTTTAAATCCACCCCAAACAGTTATCAGTAAACTGCCAATCACTCCCCCAATGGCTGAAATAGATTGAACACTTCCCAAAGTTGCTGCATTGTTTCCAGTTCTTGCTAAAATCATGGGATTACTGAGGATTCCCAGGAATGCAGCAAAGAAATTTCCAAAAAAGAATATCATTTGTAATCCAAAAAGACTTGGCTTGGATAAGATGTATTTAAACCCAAATAAGGAATCCTGCCACAATGAATTCGTGTTTTCACCTTCTTTTGATCGTGTAGGGTTTGGAATTTTAACGATGAGAAGCGCCATAATCGCAATCGTCATAGTGATCAAATCTATAAAGATGATTCCCGATAAATCCAGGATTGATAATAAAGCTGCTGCTAAAATTGGTGCCCAAATTCCTGATCCCCACTCAGCCATGGAAATCATTGCGCTTGAGCGAGTAAATTGATTTTTGGGAATCATGACTGAAATAGCAGAAGAATAAGCAGGCCATTGAAATGTTTGAAAAATTCCGGAGATCGTAGCTAATACATACAGATGCCAGATTTCTAAAGAATTGAACAGAAATAGGATAAGAACAACGATCATTCCAAAAGCTGTTCCCAGGTCACTTAGAATCATAGATGTCTTTCGATTCCATCGATCAACCAAAGCTCCAGCGATTGGGCTAAAGATGACCTGAGGGGCAATACCAAAAAAACCAACCAAACTCAAAGCTGTTACCAGTCCTGTTTTTTCCCATGCCCAAATTGTTAAAGCAAAGAAAGACATTCCCGAACCGGTAAGAGAAATCAGTTGGCCGAACCAAACGATAGTGAAAGCTTTCATGCCTGTTGGTTGCGAAATTTTCATATTTTACCTGATCTAAATAATGATGATGGTGGATTATACCAATAAAAAAAACATAGAACGTTTATGAAAATAAAAAAATTACGGTGATCTTTGAGAAGAAATTTGACTATCTTTATCTGAACAGACACATGCTCGCAAAAACCGTCCATCCTTCTCTAAAAACCCCAGGTAATCAGTCGCACCATTACTTACCACCCAACCCTCTAAATTGAAAGGAATTGCCCCTCCTGCAAGGATCCATTCTCCATTGTACTTCCTTGCAATGTGTATGTGTGTCCCTGTTGAGCGTCCACCATCACAAGATGGGTATCCAATGATATCTCCTTGTTTCAGTTGTTTTCCTACTGGCGGTAAATCTGTATTTCGCAAATGCAAATAGAAAACAACCCAGCCTGTTCGTTCATCACCGTCCCCATCCAGGTCCAGTACCGCGATGGCTGTATCAGTTCGAACGATAACACCATCAGCAACTGCTAAAGCAGGATCCTCAGAAAAAGAACATCCGCCAACATTACTACCTGGAGCAAAATCTATGGCTGCAAATGGGGCTCCCAGTCCCCAGGCAGTGTGTGGACCACCAGTATAAGCCCAGGTTTGTCCAGGTAAAAATGGCAAGATCATTTCGGGTTGGCGTAAACTACCTGGAATTGAAATTAGATCTCCTGCCCATGGATCACCAAATAAGGTTGTGTAAGTCTCAAGTAAACCAACTTCGCTTGTTGCGTGAGTATATATATCTCGTTCGAGAACCTGTGAAAAATAGTATTGCAATGCTGCAGATGCTGCGTTCTGCCAAGGATCAGGACGTTCCAAACGACCATCATTGTGGGTATATGTTTTTAAACTACCTTCGCGCCAACCGTAATATCCGTTATTTAATCGATTAGCTGCCCAAATTAATTGCTGAGAAAACCCAGCATAGGACCGGTTTTTATAACCTAAAAGATAGTCTTCTAACGATCCTGGAGGATTAGGATTGGATAATGCTCCCGTTTGATACTCTAGTATTGCAAGTAATAATTTCGGGCTTACACTAAAATGTTCGCTTATATAAAAAATAACTTCTGCAGCTGGACGTGTAATTGATCCGATACTATCCTTAGAGTTCTTTAGCCAACCCGGTTGAGAATTTACAAATGAAACAACATCAAAGCCAACATCTCTTGGTCCATAAACAAAAGCAATATCAGGAATGATTTGAAAAGAACTGCTCCAAATCGCTTCATAATAGATAGGTATTTTCATTGGGAAACCGGGTGGCATGGTAGTAGCATCACCAGGAATAATTGGATTCGCTTCTCGAATCTCTTCAACCGTACTGTTGAAATGTTCTGCAATAGCTGGAAGAGAATCACCACTTTGAGCAATATATTCAACCAAAGTCCCTGGAGGATAGGAAGGTCGAGTAGGGTTTGGTGTGACTTCGCTTAATAACTCCGCGGGTACGGTTTCTTCCTCCATCACCAAATCTAGATTTAAATTGGAATCAGTAGTAGGAGCACAGGCAGACAAGGTTATGGCGCTTATTAATAGAAATCCGGTTAAATGGATTATTTTTTTATGTAATTTATTTATCATTGCTCAATAAGGTCTAATTATAAAGGGAAATCTTAAGTAATTGATTAATGATTTATTGGAATTTGATTTAGATGTAATTACTATCGGGTAATGATCGATTCAAACGAACCATATCGACGCGCGAAAACCACCGCATCTTTTTTAACTAATTTTCCTTGATAAGCTTGATCTTCTTTGTACGAAATCCAACCACTCAAGTTGAAAGCCAATGGGCCGTCCGCAGCAATCCATTCACCATTATACTTCCTAGCAATATGAACATGTGTGCCCGTCGAGCTGCCACCTTCACAGGATGGGTGTCCAATCAAATCATCCTGATCCAGGTATACCCCTTTTTCAACTTTTCCATCACTGGCTATGTGCATATACAAAATGACCCAACCCGTTTGCTCATACCCATCTCCATCCAGATCAAGAACAACAACTCCTTTACCTGTTCTTACAACCAACCCTGGTGCTGATGCTATCACCCAGTCATAACTGATAGCACATCCTGGTTTATCCGAGCCAGGAGCGAAGTCCAAAGCTGCCCAAGCACCATGAGATCCCCATGCTGGGTGAGGTCCCCCGGTGTGAGCCCAAATTTTTCCAGGTAAAAATGGTAACTCTAAAGCAGGCTGTTCCAGCCCGACAGAATATAAAGGTTCAACTGATAATGCTCTTATCCAGGGTGATCCAAACATATCTTCATAAAAAGCAGGAAAACTCTCATCTCCATACAAAACCGATAACCACCGTTCAGGATCATGAAAATTAGAAAAGAAATGTTCAATCGCTGCAGATCCTGCATTTGATTTGGGATTAATTCGTTGTTGAGTTCCATTGGAGAAGATTATTTCCGTTATTCTACCTTCACGCCAGCCGTAATACCCATTTGCTAATATCTTTACTGCATAATTTAATTGTTTCAGCAATCCTTTTCTTTCAAGTATGGGAAAACCCATTGGATAATCCTTTTCAATTGGACTATCAGGAAACCCGTACACCCAGTCACTTTGATATTCCAATAATCCTAAAAGAATTCTTGGGTTGATCGATTCCTCTATCGAAACTTTTTTTATAATTTCTGCTCCGGTTTTCCAACCATCAGCAGTGTATTCCCGATAAGTGCTCAAATACCCCCCCGCCTGACTAATAAAAGAATCAACATCAAAATCTAAAGCGGATGGTGAGTAGATAATTTCACTATCAGGAAGAACAGGATCGCTGGCAATATCAAAACCATAATAATCAGGAATAACAAGTAAGGTTTGGGGTGAAATTAATTCTCTAATGGGAATTTCACTTTGGGTTTTTATCTCATCGACTGAAACCCCAAAACGAGCTGCAACAACCGACAAAGTATCTCCACTCTGTGTGTAATACAAAATGGGAGGTCTTTCTTCATCGTCTCTGGTAGCAGTTGGTAATGGATCATTTTCCACAATTGGTGCTGTTATTTCGGTTGGTTGAGGCTGTTCAACATTTGATGGTGGTTCAATAATTTCTGTTGGAACGATAGGATTTGGTGTGGGTTCCGCAACCGGGGGAATTTGAGTGGCGTTAAAGTTTGTAGTTGCTTCTTCCAATGCATTTGCAAACACAGCAGTGGCTGTTAAATCCAGTGCGCTGACATAATAATTACCTAAATTACATGATGTAAGTAAGAAGGTGCTGAAAAGAAAAATAATTAAAGATAATCTTTTTCTAATGTTGAATAAGACTTTCCGGTCGGAAAAAAGCCCAAGCTTCAATAACATCTCCATTCCCTACTAAATTTCCATTATAGGCAATCCCATCACTTTGCGGTTCATAACCACTTAAGATAAATGGAACACTCCCTACTGCATCAATCCAGACACCATTATACCTTCTGGCAATATGTAAATGAGTTCCATTGGAAAAACCACCTTCACAGGATGGATGACCAATTAAATCTCCTGCGGAAACCCAAGTTCCTTCTTCAATTCTTTCCCATTCGGATATATGTAAATATAGAATTGTCCATCCGGTTTGCTCATATCCATCTCCATCCAAATCCTGTATAACTGCACCGCGATCAGAACGAACAATCAATCCCTCAGTGACTGCTGTCACCCAATCGCCACTCACATTACAACCCATTGGGCTACCGGGAGGTGCGAAATCTAAAGCTGCCCAGGCAGATCCCCCGCCCCATCCAGCATGCGGTCCCCCGGTAAATGACCAGGCAACACCTTTTTGAATGGGCAAAAACAATTCCGGTTGAGTTAAATCCTGAGGAACGATTGGTTCATAAACAAAATCAAATGGATAACCGAAAAAATTCAAATAGGTTTGAAAAACTCCATCTTCTGATATAGCTTTATACCAATTTTCTTTACCATAAACGGTTGCAGCCCAGGTATGAATTGCGACCGTACCTGCATTGATTGATTCATTTGCAAAAATATAACTGCCATCCACCAAAAAATAATAGCCAAGGTTATTTGAATTCCATGCATAGTATCCCCAATTTAAGGAATTCGCAATCCGAGAAAGAATGGAGTAAAGATCCGATTTCCAGGCGTCAGTTATTAATTCCTCATCGTTAGGGGTTGGTTCTAAATCTACTTTAGGACCGGTTACCCAACCTGTGGAATACTCTAATACAGCCAGTAACAATCTTGGATTTACAGAATATTCCATTGCCACCTGCGAAACAACCTCATCTGAAAACTCCAACGACGATAAATAGCTATCAAACGAATAAATGAAATCATAGGTCGAAAAGCCAATGTTGGATGGGCTAAAAACAAGTTCTGAATCCGGAATAATCTTAAAATCTGGAGCTTTCGATTCCGGATTTGGAGGAGGAACTATTAAAATTTGACCTATGTCTAAATAATTAGGGTTTTCAATACCATTCTCTGAAACCAAAACATTTAGATCCACTGCATATTGTTTGGCGATCAAGCTTAGTGAATCATAAGGTTGCACAGAATAAACAACCTCTTCAGATCGCAAAGTTGGTAAAACTCTCGGCGAATCTGGGGTTGGTGTAAGTATTGGTATTCCCGGATCTCGAGTTGGAGGCATAAAAGGAGTTTTTTGGGAAGTTGACGTAGGTGTAATGGTGTTTTCAATGAAATTATGGTCCACCTTTAATGTCCATGGTTCATTTTTGGGTGCAGGTTTTACACATCCGGAAATCACAATCGAAAAAAAGATCACTACACCTAAAAAGAATTTTCTATGTTTCACAACTTATGCCTTCTGATAAAAATAACTTTCCTGTAAAAATATTAATGATTACCACTATCATTTTGAAATTCTTTACAGTAATTCTGGAACCAAATTTGTTCTTTTGCTTTATTTTCTTCAGCAAATTCCTGAGCCTTCGTAGAGATTTCCACTGCTTTTTCAAGATAGATTGCAGCTGAATTTGACCAATAACGGGGTAATACCATTAACGGGTCTGAAACTTTTATCTCCGTTGATCCTAATGGGATCCAGTTATACATAAGAGGTCCTCTTGAATAAACAGTAAATCCAACTTCATAACCTGCTTCCCTGGCCATTTGAACCGATTCAGTAGTGAAGTTGCCACCCGGCCAAATGAAAGCACTCGGCTTTCTACCGGTTTTTTCTTCAATAATCGAGATTGGTTCGTATAGTTCCTGTTCAATTATTTCTGTTGACGTATTTTCAGTAATATAAGTTTCAGCATTGTGTAGAAAACCATGAGCTTGTAAATCTAAACGGTTATTCACATTCAGTCGAGCAAATTCTTGCCATTCGAATTCTGAAGCAACACCTGTAATGTAAGCTAAGGTCACAGTCCAATCATTTTGATCTAAATACTTCATAAAGTGATCATCAACAACCCCTAACCTGCGATCATCGATAATCATGATCATCGAGTATTGTGGAATCGGATCATTGCTATATAAAAATCCGATTAGCTCTTCTGTGGTTATTGTTTCGAAACCTAATTTTGTTGCATATTCCATGGTGTATTCAAAATATTCCTGGCTAACTTGCATTTCATCCTGTAATGGTCTTCCACTCTGTCGAACAGAATGATACATAATAGGTACAACTATTGTGCCAGGTATACTTTTTTCCTCACCCCATCGGTTTGCAAGATAAGAACAAGTTTCAAGGTATGTTTGAGCAGAGACTTCATTAGGTCGAAAATTATAAGAAAAATTTTCAAGTGAAAATGGAGTGTTGGTAATTGTAGGCGTGAAACTTGGTGAAGGGGTAAAGCTGGAAACCTGAGTAGGTGTTTTCGTTGTGGTTTTTTTTATAGAAGGAGTGATTGTAAAGCTCTGATTGGTTTGAAAAGCATCAATTGATGTTGAGGAGAAGCTAACCATTTGAGAATTCTCTTCAATGGGAATTATCTGACAGGCAGTAAAACCATAAATAATAAAAATCAATATTGGAATGATTAATTTAAATTTCGATAAATATATTTTCATCGATATTAGGTTCTTTTTCTTTTCATCCCCCACATATAAAGAGGTAGGGTTACCTCACCAATTATAGCAAAGCGATTCATCTGGGTGCCCATCCTTGTTATCTCCTTGNNTCCTTTTTTAATCCTAATCAAAAAATTATACCTTATTGAATTTATTGAATTTTTTTCTTTTTATGAATTCCACTCACAATACAAATAGAACTGTAAAAATTTATCATATGTTATTTATCCTTAACTTTTTGATATCTCAGCAATTTTTTCCTAAAAATTTGAAATAAAAATCAAAAAAATTTCTTAAAGTAGATTAAGAAAATGCATCTTTTCTCTGAACACTCTGTTTTCATACTCCTAAATCCTCTTATAATGAGGATAGAAAAGCTATAAATATTAGTTGATGATTAAGAGACCATAGACTCAATTCAAATTAACAATTACGTCAAAACTAAATGAATCAGATTATCAAAGTTTATTGAATTATGTGATTTGAATAAAACAAGCAGGAGTAATTATGTTGACTAAAGACAAACTAGCCAATGAATTTAAATTACTGGGCGTACGACCCGGAGACACATTATTTGTCCATAGTTCTTATTCCAAACTTTCGAAATCCCCGGAAGGAATTGAAAATGGGCCAGAAACCGTCATCGATGCGTTATTAGATGTTCTTGGATCTAAAGGCACATTAATTATGCCTACCTTCAATTATGGCTTTTTACGAGGTGAAACCTGGGATATCAGAAACTCCCCCTCTCAAATGGGTATCCTGACAGAAGTTGTTCGCAAGGACCCAAGAGCGAAGAGAATGTTTCATCCTATTTACTCGGTTGCAGCCATAGGGAAATTGGCTGAAGAAATCTCTGCATTGCGTTCAAATGATTGTTTTGGTGATACAACGATATTTAAGAAACTTCGTGATTGGAATGCCAAAATAATGATCATTGGGTTGCCTTACAGTAAATCCTTTACCTTTTTGCATCACTGTGAGCAAGCCGCAAATGTCAATTATCGATACATAAAAGAATTCAACGGTTTAGCGATAGATGAAGAAGGAAAGTCTCAGGAATTAACCATAACAATGATGGTTCGTGATGTCGATAAAGGAGTTGTTTTAGATTTTGAACCGATTGGAAAAATCCTTGATGAAAAAGTTGCAAGTATCCGCCGCATTGGTTTGGGAGATGTACGCTTGTTAGATTGTAATCAGACATACCAAGTTTCCTTTGATGCAATAAACAACCATCAAGGTCCAGGGCTAACCTATCAAATTGAATCAGTCGAAAAAGCAATTGATTGGATCCCCAATTTAAAACCTATGACAAGTCTTAAAGATGTACTTGCAGAATTTTTCTCATTGCACAGAACTTTAGCATCTGATGATATGGATAAAACGTTAGAGATTATTGGTTCCTACTTGCCTGAGAATGTAAATTATCAAGTTGAAAGTTTTCCTCCCCTTGCTAAAGTATGGACGTGGTATGTTCCTGAACGCTATGAAGTAAAAGAAGCGTATCTGGAAACAGAAGATGGAGAGAAAATTGTTGATTTCAAGGATAGTAATTTACATTTAGTTTCCTACTCATTACCCACAAACAAGACGCTCACATGGGATGAATTGGAACCTCATCTGTTTTACAACGAAGATTTACCGCATACGATTCCATGGAAATTTAAATATTATGAACGCGATTGGGGTTTCTGTCTCTCAAAAAACCAATTTGATCAATTATCCCGCGAAAAACGATATCATGCATTAATTGATTCTGAATTTATAACTGATCCTGATAAAGGTTTTCGAGTAGCTACGGCAACACTCCACCCAAAAGGTGGATCTAACCCTGATGCGGGTGAGATGTTTATCATGGCACATACCTGCCATCCCAGTCAGGCGAATGATGATGCCTCAGGGGTTGTCACAGCCCTTGAGGTTGCCAGGCGTTTAGCAGTAAATCCACTGCCACCAGGATCAATGAGTGTGCGTTTTTGGTTTGGCCCGGAGACAATCGGAACCATTACCTATTTGGCAAACCATGAAGATCAAATCTCTGACATTCGTGCCGGAATTTTTATTGAGATGACGGGCAACGATAATTCAATTGCGCTTCAGCGATCACGCCAGAATGATAAATTAATTGATAGAATCAGCCACTTTGTACTTAAGAATAAAAATATCGAATTTCGTGAAGGTGCCTTCACTGAGATTATTGCGAATGACGAACGAGTATTGAATGGTCCTGGTATTAATATTCCGACCATATCAATTACCCGCTATCCATATCCCGAGTACCATACATCAGATGACAATTTATCCATCATTCATGAAGATAAATTGATCCAGGCAGCGGATGTGATTGAAGAAATCATCAGGGTTTTTGCAACAAACTACATTCCTTCTCGCAAATTTAGAGGACCCGTTTTCCTGTCTGGCCATGATTTATATGTAGATTGGCAGGACGATTGGGAATTAAACCGTAATATCGAAAAAATCATGATGCGTTTTGAAGGTGATCAGTCAATTTTTGATATTGTGGATGAATTGGATTTAGACTATTGGGATGCCAGAAAATACATTGAAAAATTTCGTGTGAAAGACCTGATTGATTCAATCCCGATCCCAAAAATCGCAGAAGAAGGTTGAAAAATCATGGGTTCGAAGCAACCAAAATTATTCAAAGAACCAAAAAATTCTCACTGCCAGGTTTTTTACTTTACGAGATACCAGAGGACGAGTATAATCCAAGACACTTCGGGGCGTGGCTCAGCCCGGATAGAGTGCACGGTTCGGGTCCGTGAGGTCGNNTTCAAATCCGCCCGCCCCGACAAATCGCTACCGAAGGCATCAAGGGAAGATAAAAACACTTTCCGAGATGCCAACGGTAGCAAGAATCAACTTATCTCCACCAAGATCATTGAACATTTAGCAGCAAGGAACGATTCCGGCGGGGTCATCAGTTACCTACTTTTTATTGTTATCAGATTATAGAACAGATTATCAGAACAATCTAGAACAAACCGAAGGAAGCACGGAATGAAAAATATAACTCTCTCACAGGCAATTGCCGGCTATCTCATCAACCTCTCAGCGCGACATCTATCACCCAACACGGTCAGCGATTACACCAACACGCTCAACAAATTTTCCAAACACCTGGGGGGTGATGCGCAAGTTTCAGATATTGGAACAGATCAGATCAATGAATTTCTGGCCAGCTTCACAAAGCTATCCAACAAAACGCTCAGCAATTACCACAGCACTTTGAGCACCTTTTTCGATTGGATGATCACGAATAAGATCATCACGGAGAATCCGGTCAAATATGTGCAGCGTGCCAAACCGGAACGTCGCGTGATCGATCCCATCCCGGAAGAGGAAATCAAGTTGCTATTGAAGGCGGTACAATTCAGCAAGCCATATTCCAGGCCAGGTAAAAAGACCTGCAGCAACACGCTGCCAGAGGCAGAGCGCAACACGGCGATTATTTTATTTTTCCTGGATAACGGCTGCAGGGTCACGGAATTATGCAATCTACAGATTCAGGATCTGGACCTGAAACAGAATCGCGCGTTTATCATGGGAAAAGGATCCAAAGAGCGCTTTATCCCGTTTTCTGATCGAACCCGCCAGGCGATCTGGCAGTATCACACCAAACGCGGAGAGTTGTATCCGGATGATTATGTTTTTGCCACCGATCGCAACAGGAAGCTGGACCGCAATGCAGTTCTGAAAATGCTCACGAGTGCATCCAAACGCGCTGGGATCACGCACGTCCACCCACATTTATTGAGGCATACTTTTGCGATTACTTATCTCCGCGCTGGTGGTGGATTGTTTGAACTGCAGATGATCCTTGGTCATGAACATCTGGAGATGGTCCGGCATTATTCCAAGCTGGCGCAGTCGGATATCAAGAGAGCGCATAGGAGAGCAAGCCCGGTGGAGTTTTTGAGGTTGTGATTTTTCTACTAATCACATAATATGATATAAAATTATTTAAATAAATCTTTCAAGGAAATTTCAAAAATGATTGGGGTTATTTTAGGAGTTCTTGTTTGGTCATTACCTATTCTTGGTTTAGGTGGTGCAACACTCAAATTTATTAAGCAGCCGGATCAAATCATTTATAGAGCTGTTGCAGGTTTTGCAACATTATCCTTGATTGCTAATCTGTTAAACTTTTTCATTGCTCTGAAACCTTTTGTAAATTTACTGATTTGGATTATAGGAATGCTATTATTCTTGATGATGCGACCACAACCACAAATAACTTATGATCAAATCAAATCAAAATTACCTTTTGTTGTTTTTTCATTGCTGATTATTGCATTTTATTCTAGCAGTACACCTATTTACGATTCCGGACTGTATTACTTGCAGACAGTTCTATGGATGACAAGTTACCCAACTCCTTTAGGATTGGCAAACCTTCATGGCCGCTTAGGTTTTAATTCTTCCTGGCATTCAATTGCTGCGATAATGGAAATTCCATTATTTGAGCAAAAGAGTTCTTTTATTCTCAACTCCTCATTCACATTCCTGTATTTGTTCGAAATAAGAAAAGCCTTTAATTCACCAAACAAAGTAAGCAATAGATTCGTCATTCTTACAATAATACCGGTCTTATATATGCTTACTCACAGACAAACCACATCTGTGTATGCCGATTATGCAGTTGCAATGCTCACTTTTATCGGCATTGCAATTTTCTTGCGTCATATTCATGAGAGTGAAGATCTATTAGCATTGTCGCTTTTGACAGCCACGTTAGCTTTGACGATCAAAGTTTCTTCTGCTCCATTATTTCTACTTCCTGTTATTCTGATAGTTAAATCAAGACATATTCCAGCTCGGTTACTGATTATTATTGTTGCTTTGCTTTTACCCTGGGCACTTAGAGGGATTATTCTTTCAGGTTGCATGGTTTATCCAGTATCTCAAACATGCTTACCGGTTGAATGGAGAGTCGCAGATAAATCAGTAATCGAAGAGACATTGTGGATTCGTAGTTGGGCTAGGCAGCCTGGAGGATCGCCACATGTTGTTTTAAGTTCTGGAGAATGGTTCAAACCTTGGTTAGACAGAGCGCTTAAACAACCTGAGATCCTTGCGCTTATCCCTGGTATTGTTGCAATCGCATTTCGTAAACAGTTTCATCCTGCTTATATTATGCTATTGGCTGGATTATGCTTCTGGTTCATTACTGCTCCGGACGTTCGTTTCGCACAAGGTATTTTATGGTCTATCCCAATGTTAGGATTGGCATTATTCCCCATTCGTTTTGTACTTAAACCGCCCAAAAAAACAAAAACCTTGTTAACTTTGCTTTCACTTCCACTTTTTCTTTTATTAATTTTCCAGCCTATTTGGGCCAATATTCCAATATCAAATATTACTGTTATTCAATCTGCAAACAATTATGATGTAATTATGCCTGTTGGTACAGACCAATGTTGGCTTGCACCCTTGCCGTGCACACCAACAAAACCGGATAAACTTATAATAGAAATGAGTGCTTTCGGCATCTATCAATTTTACAAAACCGGTACTCTTATATCTTCTCAACCATAATAAGCAAGGGTTTGATCTATTAACATCAACACATCTGTTCCTAGACAAAATTGTTAATAGCTGCGCTTATAATTTTGCAATAGATACATAATTATTTTCAGCATTAGTATATAAAGCTAAATTTCCTCCTGTGTTTTGATAGACTCTTATGTCGATATAATCAGTTGCATTTAATTGAACAATATCTGAACCTCTAGCCATTACATAAACCTCTGTTGTAGATTGCTGATTGTTTCTCCATAAAACTGACCAAAGCGTACCATTTTTAAATATTTCTAATTTTGCTAATTCCGCTGCAGCCCAAGCCGAAGAATTTGCAAACATAATCATGCAATTAACCTGATAATAACCAGTTGCTGGGGCTGTAAATTTCCAACTGGCTCCTGTGGTTACGGCGCTATTTGTATCAAAACTTTGATCTTCAAAGTCAATGATTGTATTAGTGGCAGTAGCGATAACTTGTTGAGCATTCGTGGCGTATCTTGCCCCAATAAAAGTTCCTGCACTAGCAGCAGCCCAAGCTGGATTAGTTGCTCCCATTGTTAAAACTTGATTTTCAGTTCCAGCAGCCAATCTCGTTGGTGTTCCGCTTGCTCCACCATAGATAATATCTCCAGCAGTAGTCATTGGATTGGCTAATATATCTGATAAACAAATCTCAGTTCCTGCGTCATTCTTACAATAGAACTTTCCATCATCTTTTTCATATAGTTGCCCGTACCCACTAGCAGGAGTACTTGGGGCAGAAGCCTGTTCTTTTAACCGCAAACTGTTTATTTCAGCATCTGTACTTATTTTTGCCATATTTCACCTATCCTTCATAAAGTAAATCACCGTCATCATCATAAAGCATATTCCTTGGGTCATCATCATCCATAAGAATTTCGCTTGTAGAGCTTGTAGTTATTTGTGCAAACGTCCCATCACCCCTTAAAAATGTTGCTTCATT
>NPIE01006027.1_pt1 | contig 28978 bp, 25 predicted proteins | sample 8637661 | NCBI WGS metagenome assembly NPIE01 (sample SAMN07420842, study PRJNA396082) | bioreactor metagenome | isolation source: sample BA12 brine-fed electro-methanogenic bioreactor BA | place: Japan: Kochi | collected 2016-12-09 | reverse complement strand
ATTGGTATGAGCTTTTTCTTTCATGGTTGTGGATTCACTGGTTCTGGTGAAAAAAACATTATTAAAGCAAAAGTTAGACTAAAAAAAGATAAAGATAAAGTACATATTCTGGTTGCAGCAGTTGATATGGGACAAGGGGTTAAAACTACTTTTAGAAAACTCGTTGCACATATTTTAGAAGTTGATATCGAGAAAATTGTCTTTAATAATCCTGATACCGATTTTGTCCCTGATTCTGGACCAACTGTTGCTTCAAGAACGATGATGATTGTTGGTGGGTTAGTTGCTAGAGCTGCACTAGAAGTGAAAGAGAAATGGGATAGTGAGAGTTTTGTTGTTGAGAAAGAGTATATTCAACCTGATTATATTAAATATGATGAGGAGAAATTCTTGGGTGATGCTTATCCAGCTTATTCTTGGGGTGTTAATGTTGTTGAGGTTGAGGTAGATAAATACACTTATCAAGTAAAAGTAGTGAAAACTTGGTCAGTCTACGATGCAGGAAAAGCAATTGATGAAAAAGTAGTTATGGGTCAATCAGATGGTGGACTTGCTCAAGGAATAGCGTATGGTTATCTTGAAGTTATGAATCATAAAAACGGTAAGATAATGCAAAAGAATATGACTGATTACATTATTCCAACAGCTATGGATATGTGTCCGATGGAAACATATTTATATGATAATCCTTATGCATTTGGACCTTATGGTGCTAAGGGTGTTGGCGAGTTAACTTTGGTTGGTGGAGCCCCAGCAATTGCTAAGGCTATTGAAAATGCGATTAACCGTAAAGTGTTCAAAATACCTGTAAGCCCAGAATATATTATGGAGTTGATAAGTCATGGCGAAAATTAAGTTTAAATTAAATGATGAGTTTGTGGAAATCGAATCTAATCCATCAAGAAGATTATTAGATGTTTTACGAGATGATTTTAATTTGACCGGCCCAAAAGAAGGCTGTGGAGAAGGTGAGTGCGGAGCTTGTGCTGTATTACTTAATCATGAAATAGTTAATTCATGTTGCACTCCGCTGGCTAATGTGGACGGACAAGAAATAATTACAATCGAAGGTTTCGCTAAAACAAAAAGATATAAGGTCATTAAAGATGCTTATGCAAAATTAGGGGGAGTTCAATGTGGTTTCTGTACTCCAGGGATGATTATCGCCACTGAGAGTCTTCTAAATAAGAACCCTGACCCAACGGACTATGAGATAAAAATCGGATTATCCGGTAATCTTTGTCGTTGTACAGGCTATAATTTAATTATTGAAGCAATAAAAGAAGCTGCTAAGGCAGGTGAAGGAATGTGGTAGAGGCAATCATTTGCAAGACTCTTAATGAATGTTTAGTAGCGTTATCAAAGAAACCTTATCGTATTGTGGCTGGTGGAACGGATATGTTAATTCAAAATCGTTCTCATACTTCCATGCCAATCGGTTTTAAAGATGATGTCATCTATGTTAATTTAATCGAGGAGTTAAAACGCATTGAAAGTGATAAGGATTATGTCTATATTGGAGCTGTTGTAAGATTAGAAACGATATTGGAAAGTAATTTTACACCCACGCTTCTAAAAGAAACTATTCTAGAAATGGCATCTCCAGCAATCAGACATACAGCAACTTTAGCTGGAAATATTGCGAATGCTTCACCAGCGGGTGATTCGTTAGTAAGTTTATATCTCTTGGATACTGAATTAGAAATAAGAAGTCTAAATAACCATCGAAGAGTGTACCTTAAGGATTTTATTACAGGAGTTAGAAAAGTAGCTTTAGCAAAAGATGAAATGATCACAAAGATTATAATTCCTAAGATTGCTTTTGATAAAGCATATTTTCGAAAAGTTGGACCTCGTTTGAGTGATGCAATTTCCAAAATATCCTTTGCTGGGGCATACTCTCTTCAAAATGATATAATCGTTGATTTTAGGATGGCTTTTGGGGCAGTAAACACCACTGTTGTCAGAAACAGAAGTTTGGAAGAAAAAGTAATTGGTAAAACTATTGAACAGGTAAAATACTTATATCCAGAACTTGTTTTTTGGTATGATTCTAGTATATTACCAATTGATGACCAAAGGTCTAATAAAGAATATCGTAAAGAAGTAGCTTTTAATTTAGTTAAAGAGTTTATATTATCGATACAATAAGAAGGTGATTTTTTGGATAAAAAGAGATTGATTGCTATAGCTAGAGGGGAATCATCAGCTAGTTTAGTGATAAAGAATGCACGAATCATTAATGTATTCACTAAAGATATTGATTATGGTGATTTAGCCATAGAAGACGGCTTGATAATTGGAATTGGCAATTATAAAGGCCAAGTAGAACTTGACTACTCAGGGTATTATTTAGCCCCTGGTTTTATCGACGGCCATGTCCATATAGAATCATCGATGTTAACACCCAATAATTATGCTTTAGCAGTAATGCCAAGAGGAACTACCTCAGTAATAGCGGATTGTCATGAAATTGCTAATGTCTGTGGTAAAGAAGGGATCGATTTTATGCTAAAAGCAGCTAAAACTACACCATTAGATGTGTTTATGATGATACCTTCTTGTGTTCCTTCCACTGAATTTGAAACTTCAGGTGCAAAATTACTAGCAAAAGATATTAAAGAGTATCTTGGTGAAGATAATGTCATTGGTCTTGGAGAAATGATGGATTATCAAGGAGTTCTTGAGGGTAAAGAAGAGGTTTTAGATAAAATCAAAACTTTTCAAGAGTATCGAATTGATGGCCACGCTCCGGGATTGCGTGATTTAGATTTAAATGCTTATGTTTTGGCTGGAGTTGGAACTGATCATGAATGTAGCGAACCAGAAGAACTTATACAAAAAGTTAAAAGAGGAATGTATATTCACCTAAGAGAGGGATCGCAAACTAAAAATGTTTTAGATTTGCTTCCGGGTTTAAATCCTAGTTACTATGATAGGATACTATTATGCTCAGATGATTTACATCCAAATGATATATCAAAAGTCGGTCATATCGATAATAATATTAATTTGCTTACTAAAGCTGGTATAAAGCCAATCTCTGCGATTTCAATGGCTACAATTAATATCGCAAATTGTTATGGTTTACCGAATCGTGGTGCTATTGCACCAGGATATATTGCGGATTTTGTTTTGTTTAAGAGCTTAGAGAAAATTGAAGTTATAGATGTCTTTAAATCAGGGAATTTAGTAGTAAAAGATAAAGTACCTCAGTTTTTGCCAAAGGTGATTGATTACCAACAAGTAACTAATACTGTGAAACTTAATCTTAATAATATTGATTTAAGTTTTCCATTAAAAACTAACAAAGTCAACATTATTACTTTGGTTCAGAACAATATAATTACAAAAAAAGTAATTCAAGAAGTTGTATTAAAAGAGAACCAGTTTTTTTCAGAAGGTAATCCTGATTTGTTAAAGTTATGTGTCCTTGAAAGACATAAGAATACAGGAAATATTGGTAGAGGTATAGTAAAGGGATATGGTCTTAAAAACGCAGCTGTGGCTATGACAATTTCTCATGATTCTCATAATCTAATCTGTTTAGGAGATAATGATGAAGATATGTTCTTAGCGATAAAAAAGACCAAAGAAATTGGGGGAGGTATTGTACTTGTTTCTAAGGGAATGATTCTTGATTTTTTAGCTTTAGAAGTCGGCGGATTAATGTCTTTAGAAAAACAAGAATTTGTCATTGATAAATTGATTAAATTAGATAAGAAAATTAGAGGATTAGGTGTCAGCAAGGATATTGAAGATCCATTTATGCAACTTGCTTTCTTATCTTTAGCAGTGGTCCCAGAAATAAAAGTGACGGATAAAGGATTGTTTGATGTTAATACATTTTCAATTATTTCTCTAGAAGCTGGTGATAACGAATGAGTTATGTTTTAGGTTATCGTTGTACTAAGTGTAATAAATTTTATGAAACCAAGAAACCGATGCTAACTTGCTCTAAATGTGGAGATAGTGGCATCTTGGATATCGAGTATGATTATATTAAAATAAAGAATGTTATGGATAAGAAATATTTTCAAGACAATCAAGAGTATTCAATATGGAGGTATCTACCACTGTTGCCGGTGGAAGCGGATTTTAGTCAAGACAGTCTTAAAGTAGGTTGGACCCCTTTACTAAGAAGTCGAATTTTAGAAAAAAAGTATTCAAGCAAGGTGTTGTTTTTTAAAGATGATGGTCAAAATCCTACACAATCACTTAAAGATCGAGCTTCAGTAATAGCCTGCGTCAAAGCGAAAGAATTAGGGATGCAAGTAGTTGCTTGTTCCTCAACAGGTAATGCAGCGTCAAGCCTAGCTGGCAATGCAGCTAGATTAGGTTTGAAAACTGTAATTTTTGTACCAAAACGCGCTCCTATTGGTAAACTTAGTCAGTTGCTGGCTTTTGGAGCATTGGTTATTAAAGTTAATGGTGATTATAAAGCGGCTTATAATCTGTCAAAACTCGCAATTGACAAGTATAAGTGGTATAATCGTAATGCGGCGATAAATCCTTACTTAATAGAAGGTAAAAAAACTGTTGCTTTGGAAATTGCAGAACAGTTGAATTTCAAACCAACTGATTGGGTTATAACTTCTGTTGGAGATGGTTGTACAATTGGAGGAGTCTACAAAGGCTTCTATGATTTATTGCAATTAAGCATAATTAAGAGTATTCCAAAGATTATGGGGGTTCAGAGTTCTGGTTGTTCACCGTTCTATGATGCTTTTCATGAAGATCGTGATTTAGAAGAGACAGATGAACTAACAATTGCTGATAGTATTGCTGTTGGAATTCCTAGAAATCCTATAAAAGGTATAAATGCTGTTAAAAATAGCCAAGGGACTTATGTTAAAGTTACGGATGAAGAAATTATGAGTTCTTTATTAGAACTAAGCAGAAATGAAGGTGTTTTTTCAGAACCGGCCGCTGCAGCTAGTTTTGCGGGATACGTAAAAGCAAAAAAATCCGGAATTATCAAAGACAATGAAACAGTCACTGTAATAGTTACAGGAAATGGTTTAAAAGATACCGCAAATGTCTTGAAAGTAGTTAAGGAACCTAAACTTTTAGATGATAATCTAGAAGATTTAATAAAATATTTACAGGAAGAAGAGGATGTATTAGATGAGTAAAATTCCATTTGGACCAACCTATGATGAGATGCTTAATCCCTCACATATGGATCCGCAAGTAAGAAAACATGCATTAGCAAAAAAGAAAGATGAACTAGATCCAATAAATTTATTTAATATAAATTGGAAGGATGAACAGAACGAAGTTCATAAGATTATTCTACCAAAAGAACTAACGGGTGTAGAATGTAATATTGTTGTTTTATTAGGCAAGTACTTTCCATCCGGTTCTCATAAGGTAGGACCTGCGTATTCAACCTTGATAGAAGGTTGTGTTGATCAAACTATCATTCCTGGAGAACATACAATTCTAGGACCTTCAACTGGTAATTTTGGAATTGGTGTATCATATATATGTAATTTAATGAAGTTTGATTCTATTGTAATAATGCCTGACAATATGAGTAAAGAGAGATATAGAAGAATTGAACAATATGGTGCTAAGTTAGATTTAACACCTGGCACAGAATCAGATGTTATCTTAACTTTAGAAAGAACCTTTGAACTAAAGAAAAATCCTAAGAATAGATCGCTTGCTCAATTTGAATTATTGCCAAACTATCGTTTTCATCGTCATGTAACTGGTAACTCATGTATCGAAGCAGTGAAAGGCATAGGAAATGGCCGTATTGCTTGTTTTGCATCTGCCCCTGGTAGTGCAGGTACGCTAGCTGCAGGTGACCAAATTAAGAAGCAATTCCCTGAAGCGAAAGTGGTAGCTTTGGAACCATATGAATGTTCAACATTAATGAATGGTGGCAGAGGGCAACATCGAATTGAAGGAATTGGTGATAAGATGTGCACTCTTATACACAATGTACTAAACACAGACTTTATTGCCTTAATAAAAGATGAAGAATCTGTCCAAGGTTTAAAGGTTATTCATGATGGGGTGAATGTCTTAGTGGAGAACGGAATTGACCGAGAACTAGCTGAGTCAATGAGAGAACTATTTGGAGTATCTGGTATCTGTAATATTATCGGTGCTATAAAGATGGCTAAATATTTAAAATTGGGTCCAGATGAAAATGTTGTGACAATAGCAACCGATGGTTATGATCGATATGAAACAGTGATTGAAGATTTAGAAAAAAGATATCTTGAAACAGAAGACTTTGTTTTAAGAAGATGGTTTAGAGATGTTTTTCTTCGTGCAAATACTTGTGATATTACGGATTATCGTTCTGCTACACAAAAAGAAAAATTGTTTAAACAAAAAGAAAATGATTGGTTGAAATTTGGTTATTCTCAGGAGTATCTTGACAGTATGCGAAACATGACATTCTGGGATGATGAATATAATAAAGTTTTCGAATATAATCAATTGATTAAAACGATGCGTGAGGAATAAAATGAAAGTAAATTTTGATAAAGTACTAGAGCTTAGCAAGAAATATGAACCAGAAATGACTAAGTTCTTACGAGACATGATAAGAATTCCTAGTGAGAGTGCAGAGGAAGAAAAGGTAGTATTGCGTATCAAAGAAGAAATGGAAATGGTCGGTTTCGATGAAGTGCGAATTGACAATATGGGGAATATTATCGGGAGAATTGGTAATGGTAAACACTTAATTGCTATGGATGCCCATATAGATACCGTAGGAGTTGGCGAAATCAATAACTGGCTTTTTGATCCATATACCGGTTATGAAGATGAAAATATTATTATTGGAAGAGGAGCATCAGATCAAGAAGGTGGTATGGCTTCAATGGTCTATGCGGGAAAGATAATCAAAGAACTAAATCTTGTTGATGATTATACTTTATTAATAACCGGTACAGTCCAAGAAGAAGATTGTGATGGTTTATGTTGGCAGTATTTAATTCAAGAAGAGAATATTAAACCTGAGTTTGTAGTAATAACTGAGCCAACTAGTTTAAATATATACCGTGGACATCGTGGTAGAATGGAGATTAAGGTTTCAACTACTGGTGTTTCATGTCATGGCAGTGCCCCTGAGAGAGGATCAAATGCTATTTATAAGATGGCACCGATCATTCAGGAGTTAGAGGAACTAAAAAAAAAATTGTTACATAACGATTTCTTAGGTAAAGGAACTTTAACAGTTAGCGAAATTTTCTTTTCTTCACCATCAAGATGTGCAGTGGCTGATGGGTGCAGCATATCAATTGATCGCAGACTTACCGATGGAGAAACATATCTAAGTGCTTTAGAAGAAATAAAAAATCTAGAATCAGTAAAAAAAGCTAAAGCTATTGTCGAGATGTATGATTATGCTAAACCTTCCTATACGGGTTTGGTTTATCCTACACAATCCTATTTTCCTACCTGGGTTTTACCGGAAAATCATATTGTTTGTCAGAGTACTGTCAGTGCTTACGAACAATTGTTTAAAGAAAAACCGTTAGTAGATAAATGGACTTTCTCAACTAACGCAGTGTCTATTATGGGAAGACATAATATCCCTTGTATTGGCTTCGGACCTGGAAAAGAAGAGGAAGCACATGCACCAAATGAAAAAACTTACAAAGAGCATCTAATGAAAGCTTGTGCAATGTATGCAGCAATCCCTAACACTTATATAAATAATATTAATAAAGAGGAGAGATAGTTATGGAACCACTATTTAAAGGAAGACATTTTATTACACTTGATGAATGGACAAAGGAAGAAATTGATACATTACTAGAAGTATCGGTTGATATGAAGAAAAAATTCTATAACAATGAAGATACAACATATTTAAAAAACAAAACTGCATTTCTAATGTTTTTTGAACAATCTACACGAACCAGAAATTCGATGGAAGCTGGTTTAGCACAACTTGGGGGACATGCAACTTTTCTTGATACTTCAAAAATGCAAATAGCTCATGGAGAAAGCGCTAAAGATACCGCTGTAATATTATCAAGTTATGGCCATGGTATCGCTTGTCGAAATTGTTTCTGGGGTGTTGGTAATCGCTTCTTAAGAGAAATGGCAGCTAATTCAACCGTTCCTATTATGAATCTTCAATGTGATCTTTATCATCCAATGCAAGGGCTAGCGGATTTGATGACAATTCAAGAGGTAGCTAAAGAAACGAAAAAACTTAAAGTTTCGATTATTTGGGCTTATGCTACAACACATAAAAAACCTATTTCAGTACCGCTAACGCAAATTCTATTATTCCCAAGATATGGTATGGATGTTACCTTAGCTTATCCTGAAGGATATGATTTACCTGATTGGGCAATTGAAAAAGCTAAGAAATATTCTAAAGAAAATAATGCAACATTTAGAATAACCCATAATATTGAAGAAGCATTTAAGGATGCTGATGTTGTTATTCCTAAGAACTGGGGTTCTTGGGTAAACAATCAGTCAGACCAAGTTGTTGACGATTTATTAGAAAGTTATAAATCATGGAAATGTACAGAAGAGTTAATGGCTATCGCTAGTAAAAATGTCTATTATATGCATGCTTTACCTGCTGATAGAGGAAATGAAGTGGTTGACAGTGTTATTGACGGACCACATTCCATCGTTTATCAAGAAGCTGAAAACCGTCTTCATACTGCAAAAGCAGTGATGGCGATGACGATGGGAAACAAATAATCATTCTATTATGAGAATATTTATAGCCTTACAATTTCCTGAAGGTATTAAAGCGGAACTTAGTGAGTATATCGAAATTCTTAGAAAAGATTATACTGGTAACTATACTCTTTATGATAATCTTCACTTAACAATCTACTATATAGGTGAGATGAGTGAGAAAGAATTAGCTTCAATCGTAGAAAATATAAAAACGATCAATTTACATAAGTTTTCCTATAAAACAGCTAAACTTAATAGTTTTAAAGGGACAAACAATCATCGCTTAGTACACTTTTTGATTGAAAATAATCCAAAACTTACAGAACTACATTTAAAAGTTATCAAAGCTTTAAAGCAAGCAAATGTTAAAATCAGTTCAGAAAAATTCACACCCCATATCACTCTAGGAAGAAAAGTCTTTATCGATGGAGCTTCTTTACAAAAAATCGAAGCTCAATCGTTAGATATCTTAGCTTCGAGAATAAGTGTTATGGAGAGTAAAAGAGTTGATGGTGTTTTAGTTTATGAAGAATTAGATTATGTTTTACTAAAAAAATAACCCACTTTTAAAGGTGCGTTTTTTTAATACAATTGTTTGTTCATTTCTTGATATTCTTTAAAAAGAGTTAAGCAATTCTCTCTTTCAGTTTGTTCGAGATCAAGGATGGAAATGTTATTTCTTTTATTTTCAATAAACTTATAGATAAAATCATCTCTAAAGCCAATTTCATCTGCGTCTTGTTCTTGACAACCGTAATAGACTTTTTTGATATTAGACCAGATTATTGCTCCTAAACACATCGGGCATGGGTATGCAGTAGTATATAAAGTACAGTTGCTTAAATCATGAGTTTTTAAGGCTTTTGTAGCTTTTCTAATAGCGTTTATCTCAGCATGAGCAGTTGGGTCATGGTCTCTTAAAACTGTGTTTGATGCGATTGCTATAACTTGATTGGAACCATCGATTATTAATGCTCCAAAGGGACCACCTATATCTTGATTCATTGTCTTTCTTGCTTCTTCAATAGCTAATTTCATTAATTCATCGTGGTTATTCTTCATTTTTAACTCCCTTTTGAATTTAGTGTATTTCTATTATAAGAAAAATCCGTTCTTTTGTAAACAATATCTCAAGAAATATGTCGAATATAGCCAAAAAAACTATAACTTATGTTATAATTTAGGTAAATAATGACTGAGAAAGGACTAGTGATAATATGAAATTCATAACTTGGAATGTAAATGGATTAAGAGCAGCGAGGAAAAAAGGATTTGATGATTTCTTTCATATAATGGATGCCGATATCTTCGCAATACAAGAGACAAAGATGCAAGAAGAACAAAAAGATTTTGATTTTCCTGGATATCATGAATATTGGAATTGTGCTGATAAAAAAGGATACTCAGGGACTTTGATATATACAAAAAAAGAACCTTTAAAGGTTTTCTTGGGAATTGATGGGGAAGGATATAATGATGAGGGAAGAATTATTACATTAGAATATGATAATTTCTACTTTGTTAATGTCTATGTGCCGAATACTCAACCGGAACTAGCTAGGTTAGATTACCGGATGGAGTTTGAAGATAATTTCCGGAAGTATTTAGTCAAATTGGATCAAGTTAAACCAGTTGTTTTATGTGGAGATTTAAATGTAGCTCATAAAGAAATAGACTTAAAAAACCCTAAAGCTAATCTCCGTAATCCAGGGTTTACCATCGAAGAAAGAACTAAATTTCAAGCTTTATTAGATGAAGGCTTCATTGATAGTTATCGTTTATTATATCCGGACACGGTTAAGTATACTTGGTGGAGTTATCGTTTTAATGCCAGAGCAAATAACGCAGGGTGGAGAATTGACTATTTCGTTATTTCTGAAAAACTGAAAAACGCAATCAAAGAAGTTAAACTCTTGAATGAAATTGAAGGGTCTGACCACTGCCCGGTTGAAATTGATTTAGACATTCTCTAATTACCTTATGAACAAACTACACCTTAAGCTGATTGCGGCTATTACTATGGTTTTCGACCATGCAGCGATAATATTTTTACTTCCTGATACAAATGCTTATTCTATTTTTCGTGTGATTGGTAGAATTTCTTTTGTATTGTTTGCTTATATGATAGCTGAAGGGTTTCATAAAACGAAGAATTTTAAGAATTATATCTTGCGTTTAGCAATATTAGCTCTAGGAATCGAGTTGTTTCTCATTGGTTATTATCTAATTTTTGAGATCAATTACATTTTAGGGTTCAATATCATTTGGACACTTTTATTTGGTCTAATATCTTTATTTCTATTCTTCCATAAGAATCCATATCTTAAACTTTTGGTTATTCCTTTGGTTTTTTTAAGTGAATACCTAGGATTATCCTATGGAGCTTATGGGGTTTTGATGATTCTATTCTTTGGTTTATATAATAATAAATTTACCAATTTTTTTCATCTGGTATTCTTAAATCTTTTGTTTATTGATCAACCGCTTCTCAGTTTAACTAATTTTGCTGAATATGCTAAATTCCCTGCAATTCAGTGGTTTAGTATGATGGCAGTTATCTTTATTTTCCTTTATAATGGTCATTTTGGAAAATATAAGTTGAAATGGTTTTTTTATGTGTTTTATCCAGGTCATTTAGTTGTTCTTTATATAATAAATTTATTAATATAGGAAGTGGTATAAGTGGATTATCTTTATACGTCTAAAGAAATACTCAAAATTGAAGAACAAAGTTGTAAGGCTAAAAACCTTAGTTTAACCGAGTTGATGTATCAAGCTGGTTATGTTTTAACGAAAGATTTTCTTAAGAGATTAAAACCTAATGTAAAAGATAATATTATCATTATTGCGAATAGCGGAAACAATGGTGGTGATGGTCTTGTTATGTATCAAGAGTTAAAGAAGATGGGTTATAAGGTGAGTTTGTTCCTACTTGGTAATGTTTCTTCGGCTAGTGAAGCTTTTACTTATTATTATAACAAAATAAATTTAGATGAAATCAAAAAATTTCATGACAATAAGACTATGCTTTCAAAGGCAGATTTTATCATTGATGCTATTTTTGGCTTTGGTTTAGATAGAGATATAACCGGAATCTATTTTGATGTTATTCAAGAAATTAATAATGTAGAAGCTTTAGTATATTCTATTGATATTCCTAGTGGAATAAATCCTAATAATGGTTTAATCTTTAATACTGCAGTAAAAGCAGACTTTACAGGGGTTTTAGGTAATTTAAAACTTGGGAATATTCTTAGTGATGCTTTAGATTATCATGGTGAGCTAAAACTATTAAATTTAGATATGGTTGATTCCTATAGCGAGATTGCTTATCTAGATTACCAAGACATTAGGTTTCACTTAAAAAGAAATCATAATTCATATAAATATTCTTATCATAAAATTGCATATATCGGTTCTTCGGTAATGCCAGGGGCGATTAATCTAGCCGCTATGGCGGGACTTAGAAGCGGAGTAGGCTTAGCTGTAGTTGTTTATGAAAAAGCTGGATTATTTCTATATCCAGAAATTATTTATAAAACCTTTGAAGAAATCTTTTCTGTTGATAGCTATGATGCCTTTGTCTTTGGGCCGGGTATTACAGATGGTTTAGAGGTTTATCAAAAAATCTTTAATGACATTATCTTTTCTAAAAAACCAGTTGTTTTAGATGCTGGTGGTTTACAATACCTAGACTTAAAAGAAAAGTATGAGAATGTTATAATTACACCTCATATAAAAGAGTTTTCTGATCTTATAAAAGTTGATAAGATGGAAATATTACATAATCCTTTTAAGTATATCAAAACCTTAACAGATATTGGCATAACAGTCTTGTTAAAGGGTGTAGCTACGATTATTAGTGATTCCGAAAAGACCTTTGTACTTCAAGCTAAAAATCCTGGATTAGCAACCGCTGGAACTGGTGATGTCTTAGCAGGAATGATATCAGGTTTTTTCCAAGAAAGAAGAGTGATAGATGCTGCATTAAAGGGTTTTGCTTTACATGCTCGAGCAGCTACCCTTGCTAGAGAAGAATTTACGGAAACTTCGATGATTGCTAGCGATCTAATTAAGAAGATTCCTGATGCTATTAAACAGGTCGAATTATGAAATATATTTATGGACCAATACCATCAAGAAGGTTGGGGAAATCATTAGGTATATCACCGATCATAAAAAAGACATGTAATTTGTCTTGTGTTTATTGTCAATTAGGGCTTACTGATAAAATGACTAACTCTGAAACTTATGATATATGTTTAGAAGATATTATTGAAGAACTAAAAGTAGTTTTACAACAAGATATTGCCATTGATGTGATATCAATCGTAGGAGAAGGAGAACCGACTTTATATCGTGAACTTGGTAGTTTAATTGAAAAGATAAAAGATTTGACCGATTTACCAGTTGCGGTAATAACAAATGGTACTAGATTATCCATTCAAAAAGTATATAATTCACTTTTGAAAGCAGATATCGTTTTACCGTCAATCGATGGGTATGATGAAAAATCCTTTAAACGTATAAACCGTCCTCATAAAGATTTAAATTATCATAATAGTCTGAATAGTTTAATAGATTTTTCTCAAAATTTTGACGGAGAACTTTGGTTAGAAATCATGATTTGTGCCGGTTATAACGATAGTGATAAGGCGGTGGATAAGTTTCAAGATATTTTAAAAAAAATCAAATATTCACGGCTTTATATTAACTCCCCTGTAAGACCACCAGCTCTGAAAACAGTTAAGCCAGTAGAACATGAAAGATTAGAGGTTATTGCTAGAAAATTAGGGGGCTTTAATATTGATGTTCTCGCTGACCCCAAGTTTTTTTCTCATCTTAAAGATGATTATGATGCAATTATTTCAATAATTAGAAGACATCCAATGAATCAATTTGAGATTGAAAGTTTTTTAGATTCTAGAAATAATAAGGTTAAAGAAGATATTTTTAAAAGACTATATGCAAATGATGATTTAGAGATTATAAAATACAAAAGTTATGATACATTTAGATTAAGGTAGGTGTAATGATGAAATACAAGGATTTCGAACCAAAGATATCACCATCAGCGGTGATATTAGGAGGTTCTGTTATTGGTGATGTAATATTAGAAAAAGATGTAAATATTTGGTTTAATGCTACTGTTAGAGGTGATATGGCAAATATTGTTATCGAAGAAGGTACTAATATCCAAGATAACGCTGTTGTTCATACGGATACTCTTTTACCCACTCATATTGGAAAAATGGTTACTGTTGGTCATAGTGCAATCATTCATGCTTGTACAATCGGAGATAATTGTTTAATCGGAATGGGTTCCATAATATTGAATAAGGCGGTGATTGGTGAAGCAGCTATGGTAGCTGCTGGGACTTTAGTCCCTCCTGGAAAAGTAGTACCACCAAGAACTCTAGTAATGGGGAGCCCTATGCGGATTGTTAGAGAGCTAACAGATGCAGAAATCGAAAAAAATATTGAAAATTCACGGAAATATATACAGTTATCTAAGGAATATACCCATGAATGATATCATTGAAAAAGCTAAAGAGTATGTGAAAGATTTAGCAGGAAACGAAGTCACAGGGCATGATTATTATCATGCAATGAGAGTATATAATATGGCCCTATATTTAGCTGTAGGTAAGGATGTTGATTTAGATGTAATATCTTTAGCTGCGATTCTTCATGATTTAGATGATAAGAAAATTGCTGAAGAAGGTAGTAGAAGAGTAGAAGACTTTCTAAGTAAATATGTGGATAAACTAATAAGCAACCAAATTATGAAAATTATAAATAATATGTCTTACTCAGACCAAATTAAAGGTAAAACCATAGATAGCATTGAAGGGAAAATTGTTCAAGATGCAGATCGTTTAGATGCTCTTGGAGCCATTGGTATTGCAAGAGTCTTTGCTTATTCAGGTAAAACTAACAGGATGATTTATCAAAATTCTATCGATGATGATTCTGCAGTCGCTCATTTTTATCAAAAATTATTTAAACTTGAGTCCTTAATGAACACTTCAGAAGCTAAAATCATCGCAAGAAAAAGAATAGAGTTTATGAATGAATATCTACAAGAATTTTTTTCAGAGTGGAGATAATTATGAAGGAATATAGTTTAGTAGAGTTAATTAAGGGATTAGAAGATAATCAGTTTACTTCAAAGGACTTAGTACAGATGTATTTGGAAAGAATTCTAGAAAATGATCAAGAAGGTCCTTCAATTAATGCGATTTCTGAGATTAATCCAGATATCTTTCAAATCGCAGAAATATTAGATGAAGAACGAAGAAATAACAAGTTAAGAAGCAAGTTACACGGAATTCCTTTGGTAATTAAAGATAACATCAATACCTATGATCGCATGCATACTACAGCCTCGTCCTTAGCGCTTAGCGATTTTTACGCACCTGAAGACGCTTTTCTGGTGAAGAAGCTTAGAGAAGCAGGGATGATTATCTTAGGTAAGGCAAATTTATCTGAATTTGCCTACTTTATGAGTATGGATAATATGCCTTCTGGTTATGGTTCTCGCTCCGGTCAGGTTAAAAGTCCATATAGTAAGAAAATAGATCCTCTTGGTTCATCAACAGGTTCTGCAGTAGCGGTGGCTTGTGATTTTGTTCCGGTTTCTATCGGAACAGAAACAAATGGGTCATTAACAGCACCAGCGATGAATAATTCTATTACCACAATGAAACCTAGTTTAGGACTAGTATCAAGAACTGGGATTATTCCAATCAGTAGATTACAAGATACTGCTGGACCGATGGGAAGAAGTGTTGAAGACTGTGCTTATTTATTGCAAGAGATTTATGGTTATGATTCAGAAGATATCTACACTAAGAGTATTGAGAATAAAAAGTATGATTTTGTTAAAGCCTTAGACCGAAAAATCGAAGGATCACGAATCGGATTTATAAAATTTACAAATCTTGAATATGACGATGAGGAACTTAAAATTGAAGCAGAAGCAAAGAAGATATTTAAGAATAAAAACTTAGAAATAGTAGAAATTAACATTGAAAATGAGAAAATTGATAACTACACAACTCTTCTTCATGATTTTAAGGTAGACTTAAACTTCTATTTAAGTCAGTATAAACCAAGAAACATCCATAGTTTAAAGGACTTAATCCTATTTAATGACCAAGATCCAGTACATTGTTTGAAATATGGACAAAGCATTTTTACAGCTTCTGAGAAAACGGATGGTTCTTTAAGAGATAAGTCTTATTGGGAAACTAGAAAAGATGCTTTGGAAAAAACAGGAAAATTAATTAATAAAACCAAAGAGGAAAACCTGGATGTGTTAGTTACTGTAAAAAGAGTTCAACACCCACCGATTTATGGTAGTCCGGTTATTGCTGTTCCAGCAAAAGCTCTAGTAGATGATAAACCAAGAAGTTTGTTCTTCCTAGGTGATACGTTTAAAGATGACCATATTATCGCTTATGCAAATTATTATGAATTACAAACTCAACATCGAATAAAACCAAATCTCAGTAAAATTAAGTAAAAAAAAGGCCCTATCTTTTAAAAGATAAGGCTTTTTAATTGTAAATTTTTTATGCAGCAGGTACTTCTACTAATCCTAATGCTCTTGATCCGTCTTCGAATTCAGCAAATACGATATAGTATGTTCCAGCAGCTAAAGCTGCAGGGTTGTCATTCCATCCACCAGCTTGGTCAACATTTTCTTCTACAAATGGAGGAATATAAAGTGTATCTGGAGTTAAATTATTGATTTCTCCAGATTCAGGGCTTTGTGCCCACCAGTCTCTTGCATCAGAATCATCAACTGTAGTACGAATAACTTTTACAGTTAAGTTACCATTTAACTCTGTAACTGTTCCATCAATCTTGTATGTTACAGCCCAGCCAGCATCGTCTGCTGGTAAAGTAGCTTCTACTAAATATAAGAATTCAACATCTTTCAATTCATCTTTTAATGAAGCAACTCTTTCATCGTTTTTAGCGATAGCAACCATTTTTCCAGTTTCAACAGTGTCCCACCCGTTGAATTGTCCTGTTGCATAGTAATCTTTGTCAGCATTTACTAATGGATCATTGCTACAACCAATTAATCCAATTGATAATACTAATCCTAATAATAGTACTAATACTTTTTTCATTTTCTTCTCCTTATTATATATTATTTTTTAAATCTTAGGTTAATTATATCACTGTGATGTTTTTGTGTCAATCGCTTTCATTGATTTACGGAAAAACATGTAACCGCTTTTATTATTTTAAAACCACTGATGTATACGGAGCAATCGTTAAGGTTCGACCGCTTAAATTAGCGGTTCCTTGACCGATATATGCTCTTAAGGTTGAAAACTCAAAATCTGTGTATAAACTAAGGTCAATTACCAGTTCCATATCACCAATGTTATGAAACACACCAACGGTAGAATCTTGATAAGTAGATAAGAATCCACCAAAAGAGTAGTAGCCATCAAAGATAATTTTTTGATAATCTCCTCTAGCAATCTCTGGATTAGCTTTTCTAATCATTATCAATTTTTTATAATGATTTAACAAGCTATCTTTATCTTTAAGTTGTGATTTTACTGTTCCGTTATCTTGAGAATCAGGGTTATAAGTTGTACCAAGTGGATCTTCCACAGTATCGCGATCACCCCATAGCATAGCAAGGCGTCTGTTAGCGTCGGTGTTTTCCGTGCCTCTGGATCCTTTCATACCAATTTCTTCACCATAGTAGATAAACGGATTACCATAGGTAAGTATATAGAGATTAGCTGCCATATGCATCTCGTATGTTTCTAGGTTTAAATACCCCGCAGCCCTATTCATATCGTGATTAGAGATGAATGGTGTAAGGATTGCTTCTGGATTATATGATTCCACCATTGAACGATAGTTTTCTAAATAAGAAACATACCAATTGACATCATCTTGTCCCTTAGCTACCATGGAAACAGCACCACTTAGTTGAGACATACCAAAATCAAAATTACTGAAACTTTCATAATACGGAGCAATCAATGCATCTCCAGACCAGACTTCACCAACAATATAAGTGTCTGGTTTAATCTTTTTACACTCAGCTACAAACCAGTTCCAAAACTCAATGTTTTTTGTTTCATCATTTAAGTAAGGATATTTAGCTGCATCAAGTCTAAAACCAGTAACACCAAGATCGTACCAAAATTCCACAATATCAATTATTTCTAATCTCACATCAGGATTATCTAGATTTAACTCTGGCATAGATGGACTGAAATTACCTTCATAGTAGTAATCACCACTGAAGGGATGATAAGACTTTCCGCCCTCTTTTTCAGATTCTGTAACTAAGGTGTAGTAATCAATATACTTGTTGCTTAAATCTCCTTCATCCATCGCTCTTTTTGCTTCTCTAAACCATGGATGTTGATTTGACGTATGATTGAGAACTAAATCAATGATAACTGCAACATTTCTAGCTTCAGCAATATTCATAAATTCTTCGAAATCAGCTAAAGTTCCATATTTTGAATCGATATCTTTATAGTTAGTAACATCATATTTATGGTAACTAGGTGAAGGCATGATTGGCATTAGCCAAATACCCTCAATTCCTAAACTCTTACCAGATAAAAGGTCACCGTCATTAAGATAATCGAAGCGATGAATTAAACCTTGTAAATCACCGATTCCATCTTCGTTACTATCAGAAAATGACCCGATAAAGATCTCATAGTAAACTCTAAATATATCATTTGACTCCTCGGCCACTAATAAGTCATCTTTGATTTTATATTCTCTCATAGAATTACAAGAAATAACTGTTATGCTAATAAAAATAGTTAGGATAAATATTAATATTTTCTTCATATAAATCATCCTTTCTAACCTTTAACAGCACCAGCAGTAACTCCTTCAATATAATATTTTTGCATTGCTAGGAATAACGATACAATCGGAATAGCAACCATTACACAACCAGCAGCGAAGATAGTAAAGACATTAGAGTCTACTCTTTCACCATACATCATATAATATAAACCGACTGCCACTGTGTGCAGCTCTCGGTTGGTCTCTCCGAGGATCACCCTAGCGAAGATGAAGTCCATCCATGGGCCAATAAATGCTAATAATGCTGTATAAATAATGATCGGTTTTGATAATGGTAAGACTATCTTACCAAATATTTGTGCGTTCGTAGCTCCATCTAGTCTAGCCGATTCTAGTAGTGAATTAGGAATAATATCAAAAAATCCCTTAGCTACATAAAAACCTAATCCTGCACCAGCAGAATAAACTAGCATCAAAGCAAATAATGTTTGGGTTAATTGCAAAGCTTTTAAAATATAATAGATGGCAATCATTGACATAAATCCTGGGAATAAGCCAAGAATAATTGCAATATTAAGGAAAGATTTTCTTGCCTTAAATTGTAATTTACTCATAACATAGGCTACAGAAAGGGTTAATAATGTCGATAATACAAATGAAACAGAACTTACTAATAAGGTATTCAAAAACCATCTAGGGAATAATGTTTGGTTAAACAATCTTCGGAAGTTTTCAAATCCAATGGATTTAGGGAAGTAATGACTAACAACAATCCCCACAAGTTGATTAGAGTTATTATATTCAACTCTTATAGAACTTAAAATAATCCACATAATTGGATATAACCAAATAATCGTAAGGACAACTAATAAAATATAAGATAAGATTAAAGAGGTTCTTTTCGAAGCGCTAGCACTTTTTGGCGCTTTAGTACTTAATGTAGCTGTATTTGTACTCATCATTGGAAAGCATCCTCCTCTTTATAAGATTTACTGCGTCGATAACTAATAAGTGTTGCAGTAGCAGTAATGATAAATGTCATAATGGCAATAACGGAACCGATATTGTATTCACTTTCATCGATTGTTAACTTATATAGCCAAGTAACCAATAGATCAGTTTCACCAGCTTTATAACCAGGAACAGTTGGTGAGCCTCCAGTTAAGAGATATATGACATTGAAACTGGTTATGTTTCCGATGAACGATGTGATTAAGTATGGTGTTGTGACAAAGAGAATGTAAGGAATAGTAATGTTAAAGAATGCTTGTCTTTTTGTCGCTCCATCTATTTGTGCAGCTTCATAAAGTTCAGTAGGTACATTCATTAAGATACCACTAGTCATTAACATTGTATAAGGAACACCAATCCAAACGTTGATTACAATGATGGTTATTCTTGCGGTCCAAGGATTATTAGCATTAGCTAAAAATTGAATTGGAGCATCCGTAATTCCTAAGGTTTGTAACATAGCGTTAATCGGACCATATTCAGCTAATAAGTTTCTCATTGCCAGCAAAGAAATAAACTGAGGTAAAGCAATTGTTAAAATAAAAACTGTTCGCCATAACTTCTTAAGTTTAATTCCTTTTTTATTGATCAATAGTGCAAGAAGAATACCACCGATATAGTTACTAAATGTAGCAAAGAATGCCCAGATTAATGTCCACCCTAAAACTGGCCCAAAACGAACGGATATTTCACCTGTTCCAGAGAATATATCAGCAAAGTTTTTAAAACCAACCCAATCAAATAAAACTTGTCCAGCTGGATGTTGAGCATCAAAGTTAGTGAAAGCAATCAAAATCATAAATAATGTTGGTAGAACAGTAAACATGATAATTCCTAAAATAGCAGGGGTTAACATCGCTACATGGAATCGATCATCTAGTAAAGAAGCTATATCTTGTTTAAAACTAGTTGGTTTTTTATTTTCTCTTACATCATTATCAGCTTTATAAGAACTTTTGATATTAGCTGAATAGGTTGCAAGATATATAGCAATAATTCCGAATATAACGACTCCAAAAAGTAACATCAGCATGGAATTATCAGTTGGATTGAAAATATCGCCTTCATTTGTTCCAAGTGTGATGAAATTTATTATCGACTTATAACCTAAAGGTGTAGAATTCACCTCAGGAGAAGCGATAAACATAAATAAGAAACCAACTTGGATAATGAAAAATATTAAACCTTTTAAATATTGCTTATGATAGAAGTTACCTGCTCCCATAATAAAATGAGATAACTTAGTACCTAGACTACCATCTTTAAAGCGGTTGATAAATTTTAATACCCCGTTTTTAATCTTAATTCCTAAGTTCTTGAAAAAAGATAAAAAGCGAGATATTACACTCGTCTTTCTATTTTCTTCTTTAATTTGTTCCATATTATCTCCTTAAGTTAATAGATTAAGGTCTTAGGCCTGTCTTCCACAATGATTCAACAATTTGCATTTGTGCTAAAATTTGTTCATGTGTTGTAAAGTTTTGATCAGTATTTTCTAAGATTTCTAGAATTAAGTCTGGAGCACCTTTAGAGTAATAATATGTATTGTATTTACTTGAATATCCAAATGGTTGAGGTAACCCATATTCAAACATTCTTACTTGAGCACTTGCTAGTTGTGCATCTAAAGTATCTTCTTGGAAAGCAGCAAATTCATCAGCTGCATTTTTATATGCAGGAAGATTTTGGACTTCTTCAAAAGATTCTTCTTGAACATCTTTGCTAGTTAAGAATAACAAGATATCTTCAAGATATTCTTGATAATTGCTATTCTTTTTCATAAGGAATAGTTTTGCATCTGCAAAAGTACCTGATTGATATACTGTCCCTGCTTCAGCATCGCCATAAGCATCTTGTGCTGTTAGTGTAAATGAAGGAAGGATTGTTATTCCTAAGTTGGTGTCTAAAGCAGCTTGAGCAGCATTATAATGCCAAGCTCCACCGATGAAAGCAATTGAAATTTCATCCGCTAATTCCACTTCCCAACCTGAGTCAGTTGGGGCTTTAGCTCCATTAGGATGAGTAAAGAATCTTTGACCCCATTTAAGTTTAGCAATCGTGTCATCGCCTGTTCCAAAACAGTTTTCTTGAATACCATTTTCATAAAGTTTCAAAGATGTATAACCAGTTTCTCTTTCTGTAGCTAAAAGAATGAATGAGTTGTTAAATCCATCAGTTCCAGCTAATGAAAGAGCTTGTTTTTCTGCAGCTACTGCAGCTTCAAGAATTCCTTCCCAAGTTTCTGCTTGAGTTTCAGTGATATAATCTTTATTGTAATATAACACTAATGACTGAGCAATGTATGGGACACCAAATGTGTATTCAGTTCCGTTAACAACCCCATTAATTACTTCTAAGAAAGTATCCGGATTGTCATTTTGGATCTGATCTAATAATGCTTGACTTTGAACAGGAGCAATTGCACTTGAACCGGTAATTAATTTACCTAAGTTATCATGCGCAGCTGTAAAGATATCAGCTCCAGCTTCAGTATCATCTAAGAAAGTAGCAGCGGCTGTACCAGTATCTACACCGACTACTCTAACTTCATGTGGGAATTCTTCCCCAGTTTGTTCTAAATAATATGCTTTATACTCTTCCATCTTAGCTTGATAGAAGCTTTCTGACTCACTACCTACCCAAATTGTGAGTGGTGCTTTTGCGCCGCAACCTGCTGCAGTTAATACCACTATCGCAAGTGATAGAAACAATAGTAATTTTTTCATTTTTTCTCTCCTTAAATTTCTTTATTTACCTATACTGTAATTTTATCATTTAATAAAAGCGTTTGCAAGGCCTTAGCAACTCATATAAAAATAAAGCGCTAAAAACCTTATATGTTATCGTTTTCATTTTTCATGTAAGATAGTATTCATTTAATTGTTATATGATATAATAAAGGTATATTTATAATATTATTGGAGGGTAAAATGAAAAAATTATTAGTGTTAATAGTAATGCTTTTAGGAACTTTTTCGCTTTTGTCTTATGTTAAAGCGGATGAGGCGGTTTCAGAAATATACATTCATTACTATCGTTATGGTGGTGATTATGCAAATTGGAATGTTTGGGCTTGGCAGAATTTGCCAGAAAGTTTAGAAGGCGATGGGTATTCTTTTGTTGAAGATGATACGGAAGCTGCATATAATTACGGGGGAGTAGTTACAGTAATTAATGTTTCTGAAGTATTTCCAGATATTGAGAGACTAGGGTTTATCGTTCGTAAAGGTGATTGGCTAGAAAAAGATATTGATGCGGATCGTTTTATTGAAATTCCTGATATGACAACGAATGGTGAATTTCATGTTTATCTAGTTGAAGGGGATACAAGAATTGGAACTTCGCTTAATGACCCTAATGGGCCAGATCGTTTTCCTAAGTTTAAGAATGCGTATTTTACTGATTTAAACGTAATTAGTTTCTCTGCAACAGAAGAAATTGCAGAGAACAATATAGTTGTTAAAGAAGATGGTGTAAGCATCGATATTACTGATGTTGTTATTGATGGCGCAAATGGAGTTGTAACTTTAGCAGGTGAACTTGATTTTGCTAAATCATATACGATAGAAGCAACCTTTAGTTCAGACCAAAGTGTTAACGATTATGAGGTTACCTTTGATGGTATTTATGACTCAGATGAGTTTGAAGAAGCTTTTGGTTATGAAGGAGATGATTTAGGTGCTGTCGTTGGTTCAGGTAAAACAACTTTTAGAGTTTGGGCTCCGGTATCTCAAAGTGTCAAACTTAATCTGTATAATACTGGTACTCCACTTGTAAGTGGTGGAACAGATACACCAATAAGAACTATTGATATGGTTAAGGATGTAAAAGGAACTTTTTATTATGAGGAAGATACCAACCTTCATGGTACTTATTATACTTATAGTGTCACTAATGGTTCTGTAACTAGTGAAGTAATCGATCCTTATGCAAAAAGTGCTGGGGTTAATGGAGTTAGAGGCTTAGTAGTTGATTTTTCGCAAGTAAATCCTACCGGTTTTACGTACAATAACAGAACAGATAATATTGAAAATCCTACTGATGCAATTATCTATGAATTACATGTTAGGGATTTAACAACTCATTCTAGTTGGAACGGTAGTGAGGTCAATCGTGGTAAGTTCTTAGGGCTTGTGGAATCAGGAACAAGATATAGTGGCTTTAAAACGGGGTTTGATCATATCGTTGATTTAGGAGTTACTCATGTGCAGATTCTACCATTCTTTGATTTTGGGGTTGTAGATGAAACGAAATTAGAAGATGAAGACTATAATGTTTTTAACTGGGGGTATATGCCACTTAACTTTAATGTTATTGAAGGTTCATACTCTAGCGATCCATATGATGGATTAACAAGAATTACTGAGTTAAAAGAAACTATTATGGCTTTTGATGATGCAGGAATTAGGATTAACATGGATGTAGTGTATAATCATACTGGTCTTACAGCTAATTCTAACTTTGAATTAATCGTACCAGGTTATTATTTCCGTAAAACTGCCTCAGGAGCTTTTAGTAATGGTTCTGGAACAGGTAATGAAACTGCATCAGAACGGATTATGATGCGAAAATTTATGATTGAGTCAGTTGAGTTTTGGGCAACGGAATATAATATTTCAGGATTTAGATTTGACCTTATGGCCTTACATGATATTGAAACCATGAATCTTTTAGCTGAAGCTTTACATGATATTGATGATTCTATCTTAGTTTATGGAGAACCGTGGATGGGAGGTTCTTCACCGCTTGCTAGTGATTTGCAAGCAGGAAAAGCTAATTTATCAGAAATGCCTTTAGTAGGTGCATTTAATGATGATTTAAGAGATGCAGTCAAGGGATCTGTTTTTGCTAGAGAACAAGGTGGTTACATTCAAGGACAATATACTTCGAATAATCGTAATCGAATAATGTATGGAATTGTTGGTGGTGTCGATTATCCAGGAATTGCTGCAGGAAGTTTATCTGTATCTAAAGGACCTTGGCATACAGTGCCAACTAAAACAATTAATTATGTGACTGCACATGATAATAATACACTTCATGATAAATTGTATTTAACTTTAGTAGAAGATGATCGTTTAGATTTGATCCCAGCTTTACAAAAGCAAGCTAACGCTATTGTTTTAACTTCTCAAGGAGTCGCTTTCTTACATGCTGGTGATGAATTAATGCGTTCGAAACCTTTAGTTGGTAGTGATGGGTTTGATCATAATAGTTATGAATCACCAGACGAAACAAACCAAATTAGATGGGATAGTTTAGCGGATGAAACCGTTCAAAATGTGAATAGTTATTATCAAGGTTTAATAGCACTTAGAAAAGCTCATCCATCATTTAGAATGCCTGATACTGATGATGTAATTAATAATATTACTTTTGTATACAAAGACATCGAAGGTGTAATTGCTTTTGAAGTGACTAATACAGCTAGTGGTGATAGTTTATCAGAAATCTTGGTTATCCATAATGCATTAGACAAGGCTACAAGGATTAAATTACCTAGTGGTGGTGGCTATCAAGTTTTAGTGAATGGTGAAAGTGCTGGTACTGAGATTATCGATACTTTTGCAGGAAATAAAACAGTCAAGTTAACTGCTAATTCAACTTATGTAATGTATAAAGATGTCAATGTCGAAGACTATAATCCAGCAGGAGTAATAATCGCTAGTATTTCCGGAGGTTTAGTATTAGTTGCTGGTGCAGTATTTGTGGTAATGAAGTTTAAAAAATAGTTAAAAACAATCATATAATCCCTCAATTTTTTGAGGGATTATTTTCTTTGTTGTAAATTTGATGGTTTTCGGCTAAACTATATCTTTAGGGGGTTATTATGAATAAGTTAGTAGAAAAACTAAATAGTCTTAAATATAAAAGTGAGATTTTGATAATTTTAGGTTCTGGTTTAAGCGAATATGTTGAGAGTGTTGAAATTATTGATAGTTTTAATATTAAAGACATTTTTAATATTAAAACAGATGAATCTATCGGACATAAAGGAATTGTATACTTGGTTAAAGCTGCTGGTAAGGTTTCATACATTATGTCAGGAAGAGTCCATTATTATGAAGGCACTGAAGACCATGTTATGCGTGATATAATCCAATCCTTTGCTTATAGTGGGGTTAAAACCTTAATAGTTACAAATGCTTGTGGTGGAATGAACCTTAATTTTAAACCAGGTGATATTATGATGATAACTGATCATATCAATATGTCTGGTCGAAATCCTTTGGTTGGAGTCAACAATAATGACTTGGGTCCAAGATTCGTTGATATGAGTGTTGCTTATGATTTAGAGTATCGGAAAATTTTTAAAGATATTTCTTTAGAAAATAACATTGATATTAAAGAAGGTGTATATGTTAGTTACTTGGGTCCTAGTTATGAAACTCCAGCTGAGATTAGAGCATTTCAAATTCTTGGTGGTGATGCAGTAGGTATGAGTACAGTCCCAGAAGTAATCTTAGCAAGACATTCAGGCATGAGAGTATTAGGTATTTCCGTTATAACAAACTTAGCTTCTGGTTTATCTAGCAATAAACTAAATCATGAGGAAGTATTAGAAAACAGTAAAAAAGCTCTTAAAGATTTCAGCAAGCTATTAAATGACTTTTTAAAAAAGCTATAAAAAACCCTTTACATTGAGACAAAGTATCTATAAAATGATATAATAACTAGTATCCATTAATACAGTTTCTAGGTGAATTTATGAAGTTATTTCTTAAAGAAAAAGGGGCTCTGGTAATAACCTTTATCTTCTTTTATCTTCTAATTGAATATATTACATTTGCATGGGTTGATTTTAGTGCTTTTCCCCAGTCTTTTTTTGTTGATTTTTTATTTGCCTTAGGGGTTGGCTCTCTAGCTTTTTTATTTAAATCAAACAAGGCGGCTATCATCTATCTTACAGTGATTTTAGCGTTTGTTATGTCATTGTTCTTAATAAATGCCACAATGTATTCGGTATATTTTGATTTATTCACTTTACAACAATTAACGTTGTTGGGAGAAGCAAGAAATGTTTTTCAGTTTGATTTTCTCTCTATTAACTCCATTATTGTCGCTATTGTTATTGCGATTGCTTACTTAGTAGTTTTGAAAATACTATGGAAGAAAATGTATCGTTATTATGAAATTATTCCTAGATATTATAAAAAAGCTTTTATCATTTTAAGCTTTGTATTTTTATTTATATTTACCGCTTTTTCTAGTGGAACAAAAATTATGGAGCGTTTCGTTAACACAGGAAATGTTACAACTTTTAAAAGGGCGTCCCTAGAAGAATATGGTATTTTAGGTTATTATTTTAAAGAAGCTCAAGTGATTGTTTTGGGTAATGATATTAGTAATTTTTCTGAAGTTGAAGGAGAAGTAATTCCAGTAGAGGATTCTTTACCAAGTGAGTATTTTGGCTTATTAGAGAATGCTAATATTATAACGATAATGGTTGAGTCCTTACAACCTTTTGCGGTGAATGAGGTACTAACACCGAATTTATATAAGCTAACCCAAGATGGTTTATATTTTCCTAACCATTATAGTGAAAATAAAACAAATGTATCAGAATTAGTTGGTATCACTGGTAATTATCCCTCTACTTTATTTTTACCAAGGGGTTCAACTTATGATTTTCCTTATTCTTTGCCTTCTGTTTTATCTGAGGATTACCGTACAGCATTTTTCCATGATAATAATTCGACATTCTATTCAAGAGGAAATGTTATGCCGATGGTTGGGTTTGAAGAATGGTATTTTCATAATAGTTTATTTCCTGGTGTGGATCGTTGGAGTTGGAATGGTGATTATACCTTAGATAGTGTGACTATGGAAAAAGTAATGGAGTTTATGTTTACTGGAGATGAGTCATTTTATTATTTTTGGTCTACTCTATCTATGCATGGACCATATAATAGCGGACCAGAAAACAAACTTTTATTTGAAGAATTAGGGTATTTCGCTTTGATTGACCAAGCAGAAGCAAGTGGTGAATGGGTGAATATTCTAGCAGATGGTGCTGAAGCTGATAGACTAAGACTTCGTCATTATCAAGCAGCAGTAATGGATTTTGATAAAGCTTTGGGAAGGCTTTTTGAAGAACTTGAAGAAAATAATCTTATAGATGATACTATTATTGTTCTTTATGGGGATCATAATGTGTATTACCATGATTTACAATTAATGATTAATAATACTAGTGCTTCCGAGTTTTACAATATGAATATGTATAAGTCGTTTTTTGCAGTATATAACCCCTTATTAACGGAAGCATATCGTCAAGATTATGAAACTAATATTATTGATAAGTTTGTATCACCTTACAATATTGTTCCCACCCTTTTTGATCTATTAGGGATAACCTATAATCAAAATCTATTCTTGGGGGAATCTGTTTTCTTAAATACAAATAATGTGTTTTATTCTCATAAACTTACTGGCTTTTTTGATGATAAGATGTATTCAAATGATGGCTATGATATTTTGTATTTTGACCAGGAAGTTAGTGAGGAATACATCCAAGAATTTCTTGCTGATTGTGAGGAACAGATAAGGCGACTGGAGATTATTGACTATTGGTATGATATAACAAGAGAAGGTCGAAATTAGGTGAAATTACTTGGTTTGACCTTTTTGATTATTTTAAATAAATATGCTTGATTATTGTTAGAAAAAGAGTATAATATCTTTCTGTGAGTTTATAAGGAGTTGGAAAATATGTGGGATAAGATTTGGGAGTTTATATCAAGCGTTCCGTTATGGGAAGTAGCTTTGATTTTAGTGGCAAAAGTTATAGAAGTAGCAATCAGTACTTTAAGAATAATCTTTATTGGTAAGGGATTAAGAAAACCAGGTACAGCTTTAGCCTTGGTTGAAATCCTTCTTTGGGTTTTCATTGCTTCTCGGGTTATCACCGGAATGCAAGAGACACCTTTAAAAGGAATATATTATAGCATTGGCTTTGCTTTAGGTGTATATCTTGGTTCTATCTTAGAAAACAGACTAGCTGTTGGAAAAGTTTTGATTCAAGCTGTGATTATGAAAGATGAAGCGAATACAGTGATAAATGCTTTGAGAGAAAATGGTCATGGAGTAACTAGTATGGATGCTCATGGTAAGTTTAAAGAACGCGAAGTTTTAATGATATTCGCTAATAGAAAGAATAAGAATGAAATTATTAATCTGATAAAAAGTAATGATGATGATGCTTTAGTAGTTGCTAATGAAGTGTCTTATGTTCAGGGAGGGTTTGTTAGTCCTTGGCGTAAATTAGCGAAATAAACGATAAACTATATATTGAAATTTGATTGCAGAAAAAACTTTAAAAAAACAGTTGAAAAAAACCTGTAAATCATATAAAATATATAGTGCTACCGCAGGTGTAGTTTAATGGTAAAACGTCTGCTTGCCATGCAGAGAATGGGGGTTCGATTCCCCTCGCTTGCTCCATATTTTGAATAATGGGCTTTGAATACATAGTTAT
>NPIE01003422.1_pt1 | contig 29028 bp, 25 predicted proteins | sample 8637661 | NCBI WGS metagenome assembly NPIE01 (sample SAMN07420842, study PRJNA396082) | bioreactor metagenome | isolation source: sample BA12 brine-fed electro-methanogenic bioreactor BA | place: Japan: Kochi | collected 2016-12-09 | reverse complement strand
TTCCAGGCGGCCGTTGGTGCAGGTACCGATGTAGACCTGATCGATAGGCGCGTCTTTCATCTCGCGGGCGGTCTTGACGCAGTCGGGCTTGTAATCGTAGGTCACCTGCGGCTCCAGATCGGTGACATCGATATCAAGTACCCGGGCATACTCGGCGTCAGGGTCTGAATGCCACTTGCTGAAATCAGCCAGAGCAGCTTCTTTGCTTTCGTACTCTTCGGAAATAAAGGGCCACAGGTAATCCACCGTGACCTGGTCCGGCCAACAAATGCCGCAGGTACCACCAGCCTCGATGGCCATGTTGGTCAGGGTCATGCGGGCGTCCATGCTCATGGCATCGACAACCGGGCCGCGGAATTCGATAACGTGGTCCGTGGCGCCGTTGACGCCCAACTGTTTGATGACGTTCAGGATAACGTCTTTAGACACCACCTGATCCTGCAGCGTGCCGGAAATATTAACCAGGATGCTGGCCGGCTTGCGGAAGGCGCAAACGCCCTTGAGAATCCCCACCTCCAGGTCGGTGGTGCCGACGCCGGCGGCAAAAGCGCCGAAGGCACCGTGGGTGCAGGTATGGCTGTCGCCCATGATCACGGTGTAACCGGGGCGAATGAAGCCTTTTTCCGGAAACAGTACATGACAGACGCCATTCTGACCGACGTCGAAGAAGTCGGGAATCTCGTGGCGACCCGCCCATTCACGGAGGATCTTGCCCTGAATAGCGGTCTTGCTGTCTTTGGCCGGGGTCACGTGATCGATGACCGCCTTAATCTTAGTCGGATCGAAAACCCGGTCCTTGCCGCGCCACTCAAGGTCGGCAATAGCCACCGGAGTAGTAATCTCGTGACAGAGTACCCGGTCAAGATCAAGCACGTAGGTTCCGTCAAAAGGCTCATCCCGCAAATGCGCGGCGAAGATTTTTTCTGCGATTGTTTGTCCCATCTACTTACTCCTTGAATATATTGAGCCCCATGTCAGACGGGGCCTGTTCGTTAAAGACCGCCGGCAGTACGTTGCAATACGCTGACGAGCTTGTTCAAAGCATTAATATAAGCTTTGGCACTGGCGACGATAATGTCGAGGTGCGCTCCCTGGCCGAGAACTTCACGACCTTCGTATTGAAGGCGCACAGTGCATTCACCCTGGGCATCGGTGCCACCGGTAATCGCACCTACGGTGAAGTCGATCAATTTGGCCTGGCTCTTGGTCAGTTTCTTGATCGCCTTGAAGGTTGCATCCACGGGACCGCTGCCCATGAGAGCGGTTTTCTTGACCTTGCCATCGATCTCCATGGCCACCGTAGCCGTCGGCGCGGCAAAAGAACCGGAGGCGATGCTCATCTCCACCAGCTTGTAGCGCTCATCGATACGGACGATCTCATCGGCGACAATAGCGTCCAGGTCTTCGTCGAAAATATCCTTCTTTTTATCGGCCAGGGCTTTAAAGCGAACAAAAGCCTTATTCAGATCTTCCTTGTTCAACTCGTAACCGAGTTCGGCCAACCGCATCCCGAAGGCATGACGCCCGGAATGCTTGCCGAGCACCAGTTTATTCTGGGTCAAGCCGATGGACTCAGGAGTCATGATTTCGTAGGTCGACTTATCCATCAGCATGCCATGCTGATGGATACCTGCTTCATGGGCGAAAGCATTCGCACCGACGATCGCCTTGTTGGGCTGAACGACGATACCGGTAATGGTCGACAGAAGCTTGCTGCTGGCGTAGATATGCTCCGTGACCACATCGGTTTTAAACGGCATGATGTCCTGCCGGGTCCGAAGCGCCATGACGATTTCCTCAAGAGAGCAATTGCCGGCACGTTCGCCAATACCGTTAATAGTACACTCGACCTGTTCGGCTCCGGCCTGAATCGCAGCCAGGGAATTGGCTACCGCCAACCCCAGGTCGTTGTGGCAATGCACCGACAAAATGGCCTGATCGACATTGCCAACATGATCCTTGAGGTACTTGATAATATTGAAGTATTCGGAAGGAATCGTGTAGCCGACGGTGTCGGGGATATTAACCACCTTGGCACCGGCGGCGATAACTTCCTCTACCACCTGAGCCAAGAAAGGCAATCGGGTCCGCACCGCATCTTCGGCGGAAAATTCGACGTTGGGGGTATAACCGGCAGCCCGCTTGACAGCGGCTACCGCGGTATCGATCACCTGCTGCTCGCTCATCTTGAGCTTGTATTTCATATGAATATCACTGGTGGCGATAAAGGTATGAATCCGGGCGCGCTCACCAGCGGATTTGAGAGCCTTCCAGGCACAATCGATATCCTTGTCATTAGCTCGGCTCAGGCCCGCGATCTGGCTGCGGTGAGTGGCCTTGGCCACCCGTTTAACTGCCTCGAAATCCCCTTCCGAGGCAATCGGAAAACCGGCCTCAATGACATCGACATTCAATTTTTCAAGCTGAGCGGCGATGCGCAGTTTTTCGTCGATATTCATGCTGGCGCCGGGAGATTGCTCGCCGTCGCGTAAGGTAGTATCGAAAATCTTGATGGTTTTTACGTTATCCATGTGACCTCCAGAAAATCTGTTTATCGTCCGATTCGACGGTCGGGGCAGTCCTGCATCGAATCTCTAAGCAAAAAACCTCTTTGTCGTGGCTGATGGCTGGTTAGTCCCAGCTCGCTCAGGTCCGATTCCACAAGACCACCTCCTTTCCGCGTCATGGTTTAAACATTCCTTCGGGTGCCCTTAGACAAAAAAAAGCACCCGCCCAAAAACAGGGGCGAGAGCTTCAGCTTCGCGGTACCACCCTGATTCAGCCGCCGCAGCGGCTCTTCTTTGACCCTTTACGCGGGCTGACGGCCCTGGCTAACGACATACGCAAAGTATCCGCTTCACCAAAGCAGCTCCGAGGCGAGTTCAACCGGCCCTGTACCGGCTTGCAGCAACCGCCGGCTCTCTTTAACAGGGGAAAGGCCTACTACTCCTCATCAACGCCTTACCATTGTTCTGTGGCCATTTAAACCAGATTGGCCCTTGAGGTGTCAAGGCCTTTTGCGTCAAACACCTTGGAATGGCGTCGATTTTAAGGCAGACAAAACAGCCTTTCAGGGAACTAAAACTTTGGTTCTTTTCACTGCCCCTTTCGTAGTCGCCGTAAAAGCGGCAGCCGGAACAAATAGCTGGCCGGCCCGGACAGGGCATAACAGCTCATAAGGGAAAACAGCATAATCTCCGGTTCAGCCACAACCACGATGATGATAAAGATCAACAGGACCAAAAAGCCGAAGGGCTGGCGTTTGACCAGATCGGGATCCTTAAACGAGTAATACCGGACATTGCTGACCATGAGCAGCGCCAGCAGGTAGATAAGGATCAGAACCGATACCTTGCGGATGCTGCCAGAGCCCCCCAGATGATAAAACAGCAGGACACAGGTGGCGACCATGCTGGCTGCGGCGGGAATGGGCAACCCCAGAAACCGCTTCGACTCTACGGTATCGACCTGAACATTGAACCGGGCCAGCCGCAAGGCACCGCAAACAACATAAAGGAAAGCAGCAAGCCAGCCGAGTTTGCCAAAGGGTTTAAGGGCCCAGGAATACATGAGCAGGCCGGGAGCGACACCAAAAGCCACCAAATCAGCGAGAGAATCGTACTCGACGCCGAAGCGACTTGTGGTCCCGGTCATGCGGGCCACCTTGCCATCGAGTGCATCGAAAATCGAGGAGACAAGGATGAACCAGGCCGCCACATCGTAGCGACCATTCATGGATGCAATTATCCCGTAAAAACCGGCGAACAGACTGCCGGTAGTAAAAAGATTAGGCAGGAGGTAAACCCCCTTGCGCAATCCCTCCCGGCGATCTACCGAGGGAGTCGATTTGCTCATTTCAGGTAACCCAAAATGGTTTCACCGGCCTTGGCCCGGTCTCCGACTTTGATCAGCACATCGGAATCAGCCGGGAAGTAAACGTCGACCCGGGAGCCAAAGCGAATCAGACCGCAACGCATACCCCGCTTGAGCAAGTCGCCAATCTGGGGATAAACAACGATTCTCCTGGCAATCAACCCTGCAATCTGCACAAACAGTAACTTCTTGCCGGACGGATGTTCGAGCAGGGTTCCGGCCTGTTCGTTCTGCAAACTGGCCTTATCCAACGCAGCGTTAAAAAATTCGCCCTTGTTGTAGAATTTATCGATGACTTTGCCATCGCAAGGTGCCCGATTGACATGAACATCAAAAACGGACATGAAAATACTGACCTTAATGGCCTCGTCCTTGAAGTAGCGTTCCTCGGTGACCGGACCGACAAAAACCACTTTGCCGTCGGCCGGTGAAATGACTGCCGACTCCTCGGCTTCTACATGGCGTTCGGGATTACGGAAGAAATAGACCGTAAACAAGGTCAGGGCTAACGCCAGTACGGTCAAAAACCCCCAACCAAGCAGGGCGAAAACCAGGGTAATAAAAGCAAACAAGCCAATAAAAGGATAGCCTTCCGAAGCAACAGGCTGATGCTGATTTTTCATGTTAATAATCCTCGACTGAACCGCGCCGGCAAGGCGAAAGGGTTTTCCTTAATCCCTGTCCCGGCGGGTTATTAAAAAACTACTTTTCAGACATGTTGCCGTCAGGCCGGCCCATCATAACTCGCAGGCGACCACCAACATCGTCGAAAGCGCAGCCCTCGCTAATGTAACCGATGACCGTTTCCGGTCTGTCGACAAGAATGTAAAGATGGACATCCTTGCCATCATGAACCTTCATGGGCGAATGTTCCCGTCAGGAGGAAAACATTATTGACCGCGACCCATGACCACGGGACCGGATCGGACCAGCTCTTTGATACCCATAGGCCTGAGCAAATCGATTACCGCATCGAGCTTGGTCGGAGCACCGGTAATTTCCAAGGTATAGGAACGGGGCGTAACATCAACCACGCGGGCACGGAAGATATCGGCAATGCGCAGAACCTCAGCCCGGGTATCCTCTTCGGCGGTCACTTTGACCAAAGCCATCTCCCGCTCGACATAGTCCTGACCGGTAAAATCCGTAACCTTGATGGTATCGATCAATTTATTGAGCTGTTTATTGATCTGCTCAAGAATCCGGTCGTCTCCACGGGTAACGATGGTCATGCGAGAGATACTCGGATCGAGAGTCGGCGCTACGGACAGGCTTTCAATATTGAACCCCCGCCCGGAAAAGAGTCCTGCCACGCGGGTCAGAACGCCAAACTCATTTTCCACCAAAACCGAAATGGTATGTTTCATCGTTAAATACACTCCATAGAATCTAGGCAGGCCATCATCAGGAAGCCAGTACCATCTCGTTTATCGCTGCACCGGCAGGCACCATGGGCATAACATTCTCTTCCCGGTCAACCTTGAATTCCATTAAAACCGGGCCGGGTGTTTCAAGCGCCTTGCGAATCACATCCGCGACCTCTTCCGGCTTGGTAGCTCGCAAACCGGTAGCACCGTAGGACTCGGCCAACTTGACGAAGTCGATGGGCAACTCCAGAGGAGTCTGGCTGTAGTTGCGGTCAAAGAACATCTCCTGCCACTGGCGCACCATGCCGAGATAGTTGTTGTTGAGAATCACGATTTTGACCGGCAACTTGTATTGAACCAGGGTCGCCAATTCCTGCGAATTCATCTGGAATGAACCGTCACCGGAGATGTCCACAACCTGCCGCTCGGGAAAAGCCGCCTGAGCACCGAGCGCCGCAGGCAAACCGTATCCCATGGTCCCCAGTCCCCCGGACGAGAGAAATGTGCGGGGCTGGCTGAACGAAAAGAACTGGGCGGTCCACATCTGGTGCTGTCCGACCTCCGTGGTGATAATGGCATCGTCAGAAGTGAGTTCACGGAGTTGCTCGATCACGTACTGGGGCTTTATAACCGTATCGCTAGGCTGGTAGGCCATGGGATGGGTTTTCTTCCACTCTGCGATCTCGGCATTCCAGGGTTTGATGGTTTCGAGCGTTGCCGCCAGATCCTCCGCTCGATCGCCAAGAGCGGCACTGAGCTTGTTCAAGACATCCTTGAGCTCACCGACGATCGGCAGATCGACTCGCACGTTCTTCTTGATAGAGGTCGGATCGATGTCGATATGAATGATCTTGGCGTGAGGAGCAAATTTTGCGATCTTGCCGGTGACCCGATCGTCGAAACGGGCCCCCACGGCGATAAGCAGGTCAGAGTTGGTCACCGCCATATTGGCATAGTAGGTACCGTGCATGCCGAGCATTCCCAGGCATTGATCGTGGCTTTGGGGAAAAGCCGCCATGCCCATGAGCGTGGTTGTTACCGGCGCCTGAGTCAGTTCGGCAAAGGTCAGAAGATCTTCCGAAGCATCGGACGCAGTAGCGCCACCACCGACATAAATCACCGGCTTTTTCGCAGCCAGAATCATTTTGGCCGCTTTTTCGACCTGCCGGATATTGCCGCTGTAGGTCGGCTTATAGCCGCGCAGCTCGACCTTGTCGGGATATTCGAAGTTTGCACTGGCAATCTGAATATCTTTTGGCAGGTCAACCAGAACCGGGCCCGGTCGACCGGTACGGGCAATATAAAAGGCCTGTTTAACGATACGAGCCAAATCTTTTATATCCTGCACCAGATAATTGTGTTTGGTGATAGAACGGGTAATCCCGACGATATCGACTTCCTGGAAAGCGTCGTTGCCGATCAGTGGAGTCGGTACCTGTCCGGTAATGATGACCATGGGTACCGAATCCATATAGGCCGTGGCGATCCCGGTCACGGTATTAGTCGCACCGGGTCCGCTGGTAGCGATAGCCACACCGACTTTACCGGTAGTGCGGGCATAGCCGTCGGCAGCATGCACCGCAGCCTGCTCGTGTCGCGTCAGAATATGGTTGATGGGGTAATCCACCAGGTCGTGGTAAATATTGATGACCGTGCCGCCCGGGTAGCCGAAAACGGTATCGACCCCTTCCTGCTGCAAGCATTCCAACAAAATCTGTGATCCGGTTTTTTTCACAAACAGCCTCCTACCGATTTATGCACAGCAATAACTTAATAGAAATCCCACTCTGTTCAGTCGGCCTTACAGATCGCTCCGGTATTGGCCGAAGTTACCAGAGCGGCATAACGGGACAACCAGCCCTTCTTGATTTTAGGTTCGGGACGCTGCCATTTGGCGCGTCGCTTTTCCATCTCCGCATCGTCAACCAAAACCTCGAGCTTACGTTGTGGAATATCGAGACGGACGATATCGCCGTCTTCGACCAGGGCAATCGGCCCGCCAACCGCGGCTTCGGGAGAGATGTGCCCGATGCAGGGGCCGCGGGTACCGCCGGAGAAACGTCCGTCGGTAATCAACGCTACGCTGTCGCCGAGGCCGAGGCCCATAAGGGTCGCCGTGGGAGCCAGCATCTCACGCATACCAGGACCGCCCTTGGGGCCCTCGTAGCGGATTACCACCAGGTCGCCGGCAACGATCTTGCCGCCCATCAGGGCTTCCATGGCCTGTTCCTCGGAGTCGAAACAGCGGGCGCGACCCTCGAACTTCATCATCTTCTCCGAAACGCCGGACTGCTTGACCACCGCCCCAAGGGGAGCAAGGTTGCCGCTAAGGACGGCAATCCCGCCTTCCGGCCGCACCGGGTTGTCCATGGGCTGAATAACCGTTTCGTCCACGGAGTCCACAGCAGCCACCAGCTCCTTGACGGTGGCGCCGCTCAAGGTCGGGTTGTCCTTGACCAGGTCGCCAAGCTGATACAGCACCCCGGGAACGCCGCCGGCGGCGTCGAGGTCCTCCATGAAGTGCTTGCCGCCGGGATTCATGGACGCCAGTTGAGGCGTGGTACGGCTCATCTCGTCGAACAGCTCGAGGGGAACGTCAACGCCGGCTTCATGGGCAATAGAGAGCAGGTGCAGGACCGTATTGCTTGAACCGCCCAGGGCGAGATCGACGCGAATGGCGTTCTCAAAAGCCTCGCGGGTCAGTATCTGGCGCGGGGTGATCCCTTCACGCACCAGATCGACGATTCGCTCGCCGGAAGCAAAAGCGATACGCCGCTTCAGCGAAGAGATCGCCAGAGCGGTGCCGCATTCGGGCAGGCTCATACCGAGGGTTTCGGTAAGAATCGCCATGGTGTTGGCGGTAAACAGCCCCTGGCAGGAACCGGCACCGGGACAGGCCTTTTCCTCGCAGCTGGTCAACTCCTGTTCGTCGATATCGCCGGCCTTGTAGCGGGCCATGGCTTCGAAGGTGTCGGTAATAAAGGAGTAGCGTCGCCCTCCCCGGCCGGCGCCGGTCTGCATCGGTCCGGCAGTGACCACGATGCTCGGAATATCGAGACGTGCTGCCGCCATAAGCATGCCGGGGGTGATCTTGTCGCAGTTAGTCAGCAGCACCAGGCCATCGAGTCGATGAGCCTCGGTAATGGACTCGACCATGTCGGCGATCAATTCGCGGGTTGAGAGCGAATAGTGCATGCCCTTATGGCCCATGGCAATCCCGTCGCAGACACCGGGGATACCGAACAGGAAGGAATAACCTCCACCGGTATGTACCCCTTTTTCAATAAAGCGCTCCAGATCGCGCATGCCGATATGACCAGGGATCAGGTCGGTAAAGGAGGTAGCAATCCCGATCAGGGGCTTGCCCATTTCTGAGCGGGGAATGCCGGTACCGAGCAAAAGAGCACGGTGGGGAGCGCGTTCAAATCCTTGAGTAATTGCATCGCTACGCTTGCTTGTCATACGATCAGAGCCTTTCTATGTCCATATAAAGTTTCAAAAAAGCAGTGTATAAGCCGTACTTATCCAGCACCGCGTTCAAATCACACAAACACGATGTCGGCATTTATTATCAAAAGCGACTGCTGGCAACAGCGCCTGATCTATCATCACCTGGTGATCCTCAGTGTGAGCCAGATCACTAAACAAGAGTTTGGTCAAAGTAAAACAGGCCCGAATGTAGAAAGGGTTTGGACAACCAGCCCAAACCCTTTCACAACCGGTACCGGGAAAATCTACTGAGTCCACTCCCGCTTGATGTGTTCCATTTCGTCCTTCCCAGCCAATTTCAGTTTTTGAATTTTTTTCCGTTCAAGCTCTTCTTCAGGGGTCAAATGAGGTTTTTGGTCCAACATTGTCAGCTGTTTTTCCAAGAGCTGATGCTCTTCAAAGAGCAGACGAAAACGGGGACGTTCATCGCACAACTTCTGGAGTGAAGCCAGATCCTGTCCTTCCATTCAGCACCTCCCTGCAAGGGTTGACAAAGAGCGAAAAATTCACCTTTAAAATAGCGAAACGCTCAAACCTTGTCAACCTTCAATCGGATTGTCTGCAGGGCGTTTGGCCAGCATGATTTCTGCCTCTGATAGGCGAATATATCGGGGTTCCAGAACTTCCAGGGGGATAGTATCCCGGTTGCGAAAAGCCGAAAGGACCAGCGCAGCTGCGGAAGAGGCGCGAGGCTGTTGCAGAGGCCAGGGTACAAAATGAGCACGTGAACCGAGACGCCGAACGATCAAAGAGCGGTACGCTACGGCACCACTGCCGACAAACAACATGTCCTCGGAGACTTCCTCGAGCAATACCTCAGGTGGAGCAACACGCTCATCATCGAGGGCAACAGGAAGCCCGCCTTCCCAATGATATCGTCCGGCATAGATCTCCTGCTTACGGGCATCGAGCCAGACACTCACCGGATAGGCCGGATAAGGCGCCTGCAGTGCCAGAGTCTGCAGAGAAGAAACACCCACTACGGGTTTGGCCGTAGCCAGCGCGAGTCCTTTGACCGTAGCCACCCCTACCCGTAAACCCGTAAAGGAACCGGGACCAAGCACCACACCAAAAGCATCGACCTCTTCCAATTGCAGATCGGCATCACGAAGCAACTGCTGCACCGCCGGAAGCAAACGATCGCTGTGGGTGGATCGCAGATTGAGCAAGACCTCCCCGACAAGATCTTCGCCACGGCTTAGAGCCACGCTGCCGGCAGGAGTCGAAGTATCGATAGTCAGAAGACATTCAGCCATTATTGTCCTCCGGTGAAAATTCTCAGAATATCGTTATAAAAAGCCAAAGCCATAAGCAACACTATAAATAGCAAACCGACCTGCTGAGCAATTTCACGCACCCGCAGGGGCAAGGGGCGGCGGAAGATCAGTTCAAAAAAGCCAAACAGCAGATGTCCTCCATCAAGGATCGGAACGGGGAAAAGATTCAAAATTCCGAGTTGGATACTGAGAAACGCCAGAATCGAAAAAATGCTGGCAAGATCGGTCTGAGCGGCCTGACCGGCCACCTGCACAACAGTAATCGGTCCGCCGATATTGCGGCTGGAAACCTGACCAAGCACCAGCTTCTGAATAAAGACCAGGGTGAGTTCAATCAGTTCTCCACTGCGAGCAACGCCCTTCCCGAAAGCTTCTTTAAAAGCAAAGCGTTTAAAAACGGTTTCAACCTGAGGTGCGATACCGATCAGGTATTGGCCTTCCCCATTGCTGCGGATTGGGCCAATCGCAATGTCCAACGATTGACCGTCCCGTTCAACGAGAAAATTCTGGGCGTTGCCTTCCGACTGCTGGATAATCGTCTTCAGCTCATACCATGAGTCAACTCTTTTATCATCGATAGACAGGATACGATCCCCTATTTCCAAACCGGCTTTCTGGGCGGGCATGCCGGCAGAAAGAGCCCCGACCACGGCATCCTGGTGAGGGGCAAGCCCGAGAGCTTGCAGTCCTTCGGCACTGCTGTCGCCAGCGGCAACAGAAATGGTCTGGTAACTCCCGTTTCTCAACACTTCGAATGTCGTCGGCTGCCCGGCCTGAGCAAGAAGAGCCTTATCGGCGTCGATCCAGGAACTGATCGCCTGATCACCGACGGCAACAATGCAATCCCCAGTAAGCAATCCCGCCTCTCCGGCAGGCGATTCCGGCAGCACATAGCCGACACAAGCCGGTTCATCGAGAAAGACCGGTAGGCTAATACCGACCCAAAAGGCCAAAGGCAAAATTAAAAAGGGCAAGGCCAGGTTCATGAAAGGTCCGGCGGCCACAATCGCAAGGCGCCGCCCGACACTCTTTTCGGCAAAAGAGCGGCTCCGGTCCTCCTCGCTCAGAGGTTGATCTTCTTCGTTCTCCTGAATCCCTTCGCCCAGCATCTGTACATATCCTCCAAGAGGAATAGCACAGATCATATATTCTGTTTCACCCCATTGACGGGAGACGATCCGCGGCCCGAAACCAAGCGAAAATTTCAACACCTTGACTCCGGCCAGTTTAGCCACGGCAAAGTGGCCAAGCTCATGAATAAAGACCAGGATGCCAAGCATGATTATGCCGGCGATGATGGTTACCATAGATGCCTCCGGTCAGCTCTTTTGCGCCAGAATACGCCGCGCTTCCTGGCGGCCCCAAATGTCGGCGCGCAGGGCGTCATCAATATGTTCGAGAGCAGTAGGTACATGGCTGTCGAGTACCCTGCCGATAGTGTCCGCAATATCCAGAAAGCCAATCTGTTCCCGCAAAAAGGCATCAACGGCTATCTCATTAGCTGCGTTAAGTACCGCAGGCGCCGTGCCCCCGGCCGCCAAAGCCTGAAAAGCCAGAGCCAGACAGGGGAATTTATCCAAATCCGGTTCGGCAAAGGACAAATTCTGCAGTGCGCACAGATCCAGAGGCGGCAGGTCAAGGGTCAGGCGTTCGGGATAAGACAATGCATAGGCGATGGGGGTTTTCATGTCAGGAATACCGAGTTGGGCCATTACGGCGCCATCAACATATTCGACCATGGAATGCACGATGCTTTGCGGATGAATATGCACCGCAATCCGCTCTGCAGGCAGATCGAACAACCACCGCGCCTCGATCACCTCGAGACCTTTGTTCATCATGGTCGCCGAATCGATAGTAATTTTACGCCCCATCTCCCAATTGGGATGGGCCAGGGCGTCGGCCAGAGTAACCTGTTCAAGGTCTGCCGTGGGCCGGTCACGAAAAGGACCGCCGGAAGCGGTGAGAATCAATCGCCGGACATCGCTTTTCTGATGTCCTTCAAGGGATTGAAAGATGGCGGAATGCTCACTATCTACGGGATAAAGATGGACCCCCTTTTTGGCGACGGCCTCCATGACAAGAGGACCGCCGACCACCAGAGTTTCCTTGTTGGCCAGGGCAATATCTTTACCGGCCTCAATGGCCGCCATAGTAGGCACCAGGCCGGCCGAACCGACAACAGCCGTAACCACCATGTCGATCTGCTCATGACTGGCGCAGGCAATCAGACCCTCAACCCCTGAATAGACCCGCGGTCCGTCAGGCCCTAGTTCATCCTGTAAACGGCGCGCGGCATCGGGACAGACCACCGACACCAACTGGGGCCGAAATAGTTGAATTTGTTCCTTAAGGCGCTTCAGGTTGTTGCCGGCAGAAAGACTGACAACCTGATACCGGTCGGGATGGGCAGCAACTATTTCAAGAGTGCTGACACCGATCGACCCGGTCGAGCCAAGAATACCAAGCCTTTTCATCAATCCAGATCACCTTTCAAAGGCATTTAATATATAGGCAAGTGACACAGCCTACAAATGAGAGTGTTAACCACTAAAAAGAAACCAACCGTAGTAGAATGCAAGAGGAAAGGCAAAGAGCAGACTGTCGAGTCGATCCAGAATACCGCCGTGGCCGGGAATCACCGTACCGGAGTCCTTCACCCCGAAACCTCTTTTGACCATGGACTCAAAAAGGTCTCCAAGTTGGGACATGGCCCCTAACCCCAGCCCCAAGACAAGACAATCAACAATACCCAACAAGGGGAAAAAGGTATAACTGGCAATAAATGCCGCAGCCAGTCCGCCTAGCAGTCCACCGAGGGAACCTTCAATACTTTTATTCGGGCTGATTGCGGGATAAAGCTTGTGCCGCCCCAGGGTGATGCCGCTGAAATAAGCCCCGGTATCAGAGGCCATGACGATCAACAACACCAGGTATATCCACTCACGTCCAAAGGGCAAAGACCGTAGCAGTGCCAAATGTCCCAACAATAATGGGACATAAATAAAGCCGAACAACAACAGAGCCAACTGTTGAACAACTTGTTGCAGGTCGTTGAAACGCCAAAGAAAAATCAGGCCGAAAAAAAGCATGGCAAAGACCAGCCCGGCCTGCAGGGCATAAACCTGCTGCAGAGTACATAAAGGCACCAGAACAGCACCATAAGCAATGGCCAGCGTGCGCTCAGGCCACCGCTTTTCGCCAAAACTCATACTATAGAATTCATAGAGAGCCACAGCCGCTATCAGACTGGTAAACAAGGTAAACCAGAAGGGTCCGCTGAACTGAATAATCAAAAACAGCAGGGGCAGAGCAATAATTGCGGTCAAAATCCGTTGTTTGATGGGAAATTACTCCTTTATCATCAACTATCAGAAACGCTCTGCGCGGCGGTCAGGCCAAAACGTCGCTGCCGTGCAGAAAAATCATCAAGAGCAAGGCGCAATTCATCCGCAGAAAAATCGGGCCACAAAACGTCGGTAAAATAGAGTTCGGCATAGGCCAACTGCCAGAGGAGGAAGTTGCTGATACGCATTTCGCCGCTGGTGCGAATGAGCAGATCCGGATCGGGCAAACCGGCGGTATCGAGTGCGGCGCCAAATCTCTGCTCATCAATGTCGGAAATAGAAAACTCGCCCCCTGAGACCCCTGCGGCCAGGTCTTTTACAGCGCGCAGAATCTCATCCCGGGCCCCGTAGGAAAGCGCAAGGGTCAACACCAACCGACTGTTTTCAGCGGTGCGTTTAATCGTGTCTTCCAGGACTTCGCGGACTTCTACGGGCAACAGAGAAATATTGCCGATCACCCGCAGGCGGATATCTTCAGCCATTAAGGTCTCAAGCTCCTGGGCCAGAAACATCCCCAGCAACTCCATCAACGCAGCGACCTCGGAAGCGGGACGGCCCCAGTTTTCTGAGCTGAACGCGTAAAGGGTCAGGTGCGGGATACCAAGAAGTCGGCATTCCTTGACCACGGACCGAACGGTCTCGACCCCCTGGCGGTGACCAAAAATCCGCGGCATTTGCCGCTGTTCAGCCCAACGACCGTTACCGTCCATAATAATTGCAAGATGTTGAGGAATACGCATGATTTTATAATCTCGCAAAGAGCTCAGTCAGAGATCGATACAGATTATCACAACCTAAAAAGGCCAGCAACAACTGAACATTCCTAAAGAAAGCAGGGGCGCCGAGTACGGCGCCCCTGCTTTTGTTGGGTAATAAAATCATAGACCGCCCTTGCCCAAGAGCAAACAATCCCGGCAGTTCGGTGCGGCGAAGACCTTGTCAGATCTCCATGATTTCCTTTTCTTTTTTATCAACTACCTCGTCGGCCTGCTTGACGAATTGGTCCGTGATATCCTGGATTTCCTTTTCGCCGCGCTTCTGGTCGTCTTCGGTAATTTCCTTATCTTTCTGCAGTTTTTTCAAAGCCTCGTTGGCATCCCGCCGTGCGTTACGAATAGCCACTTTCGTGTCTTCGGCCATCCGCCGCACCACTTTAACCATCTCTTTACGGCGTTCTTCCGTTAGAGGCGGAATAGTGATCCGAACCAACTGGCCGTCAGAGGCAGGATTCAGGCCGAGATCGGCTTTAAAAATAGCCTTCTCTATTTCAGGGATAAGGTTTTTTTCCCACGGTTGAATGGTAATCAGACGCGCTTCGGGAACAGCCAGGGTCCCGACTTGATTCAAAGGCGTCGGCGTACCGTAGTAATCGACCATAACCTCGTCAAGCAGCGAAACAGAGGCGCGGCCTGTACGTACCCGCTGCAGCTCCTTTTTCTGTGCTTCGATGGATTTCTCCATGGCCTTTCTGGCGGCGTTCATGACAGAGCTGGACATAACAATCACTCTCCTTTGACTATAGTGCCGATATTTTCACCGAGAACAACTTTCTTGATGTTCCCCCGGCAACCCAGTTGAAAGACGATGATAGGCAGGTCGTTATCCATACACAAAGAGGTGGCCGTGGCGTCCATCACCTTAAGGCCTTTTTTCAACACATCAAGATAAGTCAACTCCGGGTATCGAACCGCATCCTTATTCTTGACCGGATCGGCACTATAAACCCCATCGACCTTGGTAGCCTTAAGAATAACCTCGGCGCCGATTTCCATGGCACGGAGGCTGGCAGCAGTATCGGTAGTGAAATAAGGATTGCCGGTACCGCCGCCAAGGATTACCACTCGGCCTTTTTCCAAATGACGCAAAGCACGGCGTCGTATATAGGGCTCCGCGACCTCTTTCATTTCAATGGCAGTCTGTACGCGGGTAACCACTCCAATCTGCTCCAGGGCATCCTGCAGAGCCAGGCTGTTCATAATCGTAGCCAGCATGCCCACATGATCGGCACCGGCGCGGTCCATGCCACTGGAGGCGGCAGCCATTCCACGGAATATATTGCCGCCACCGATTACCACGGCGACCTGTACACCGAGCTCCAGTACTTCACTGATCTCGGCAGCAAGCCCCGAAAGTACTGCAGGGTCGATCCCGTAGCCTCGTTCCCCCGCCAGAGCCTCGCCGCTCAGCTTGAGGAGAATCCTGCCATATCGCGGTTTTTGGTCAGCCATAGCGCCCTTTCAGTTATTTGGTCATTGCCGCTACTTCGGCAGCAAAGTCATCGGCCCTCTTTTCAACCCCTTCGCCGAGCTGGAAACGCTCGTAACGGGGCAGGGTAATTTCAACGCCAAGCTCTTTAGCCAGGGATTCAACTACCTTGCCGACCTTCATGTCGGGATCGATAACGTAGGCCTGCTCGAGGAGGCAGATTTCGCCAAAGAACTTGTTGATCTGGCCTTGAATGATCTTTTCAATGATATTGTCAGGCTTGCCGCTGTCTTTGGCCTTGGCGCGCATGATCTCTTTTTCTTTTTCCACTACTTCTGCAGGCACTGCCTCACGGTTGAGATATTGAGGATTGGCAGCGGCAACATGCATGGCCAGATTGCGACCAAGAGCCGCAACCTTGTCGTCTGCGCTGTCGGTCGCCAATTCGATCATAACCCCGATCTTGCCAACGCCGTGAATATAGCTCTCTACTTTGCCGGCAGGCACCTCAAAGCGGCTGAAACGACGAACATTGATGTTCTCGCCGATGGTGGCGACCTGATGAGTCTGTTCCTCGGCAACGGTACGACCGGTACCGGGGAACTGGCAGGCCAGCAGAGCTTCCATATCTGCAGGAGCGTCCTTTAGAGCAGTTTCGGCAACGCCCTTGGCGAAACTGACGAAACCATCGTTCTTGGCAACAAAGTCAGTTTCAGCATTAACTTCGACCAGAACACCGGTATTACCAGCGCCGTCGGCAACAATCAATCCCTCGGCGGCAGCGCGACCGGCCTTTTTAGCAGCGGCCGAAAGCCCCTTCTTGCGCAAAATATCGACAGCCTTGTCGATATCACCATCAACTTCGGTGAGAGCCTTTTTGCAATCCATCATCCCTGCGCCGGTCTTGGCGCGCAATTCGGAAACCATCGATGCAGAAATTTTCGCCACAGTAACCTCCTCCAGTATTCGTTTGCCGCTCAGTGCAATTTTAAAACTGACTGCCGGCCGATAATTTAGTGAACAATCGAATGCTAATGTGAAAAAAGGCGGCCAGCATCCCTGACCGCCCCTTTTTTACAGTAAAAGCAGTGCTTAGGCTTCTTCGCCGGACTCCTCAACGGGGGCCGCGGGAGCCGCTTCAACAACTTCAGGTGCTTCACCAGCCGCCTCGGCCTCATCCTGTTCGGCACGAAGCGCAGCTTGGCGAGCCTGCTCACCTTCCTCGCAGGCATCGGCCATGCGAGCGGCAAAAAGACGAATAGCACGGATGGCGTCGTCGTTGCCGGGGATGATGTAATCGATGTCATCGGGGTCGCAGTTGGTATCGACTACGGCTACTACAGGGATCCCGAGCTTCCGGGCTTCCTTAACGGCGATGGCCTCTTTTTTGGGGTCGATAACAAAAATGGCACCGGGAAGTTTATTCATGTTCTTGATGCCGCCCAGGCTCTTCTCAAGCTTGGCCCGCTCACGCTCAAGGCCAAGAACTTCTTTTTTGATCAACAGATCATAGGTACCGTCCTGGGACATGGTTTCGATCTTTTTCAAACGCTCGATGCTGCGCTTGATGGTGCTGAAGTTGGTCAGCATACCGCCCAACCAACGGTTGTCGATATAAAACTGGCCTGCCCGTTCGGTTTCTTCGCGAACAGCATCCTGTGCCTGCTTTTTGGTACCGACGAACAATACCTTGTCGCCATTCTGGACGGTTTCGCGCAGGAAGTTATAGGCTTCCTTGAAATAGCGCACCGTCTTCTGCAGGTCGATAATATAAATGCCGTTACGGGCGCCGAAGATATACGGCTTCATTTTCGGGTTCCAGCGTTTGGTCTGGTGACCGAAATGCACCCCGGCCTCGAGCAGTTGTTTCATGGTAATCTGTGCCATTGTTTCTCTCCTTAATCCTTACGGTTAGATTCTTCCGCGTCCTTCCTTCCCGCCAGAACCCCGGACCATACCAGGGCACCACTGAAACGGGTCCAGACGCGTGCTGTTTTGAACAACACGTGTATTTAACACGGATGCCCTTTCATAGCAAGGAGAAAAATGCGGGGATTCTCGTTTGCAAGGCCGTAAAAACTGTACTAATATGAGCAGCTATGTCTACTATTCGAATCCATCGTTATCTGCTTAAAGAGACCGCTTTTCCCATGTTGCTCGGGTTGGTGGTTTTTACCTTCGTGCTGCTTTTGGGCAGACTGCTCAAGCTCGTCGAATTGGTTATCAACAAGGGCATTCCCCTGTTTGATATCGCCCGGCTTTTTCTCAGCATCCTGCCAACCTTTCTGGTCCTGACCATTCCCCTGGCTTTCCTGCTGGGGGTGATGCTTGGCTTTGGCAGGCTGTCCGGAGACCGTGAAATTCTGGCCCTCAAGTCGAGCGGGGTCAGCCTCTACCAGATGGCCAAGCCCATCGTACTCCTGAGTCTTCCGGCCTGTCTGATTACCGCGGCTATGACGCTCTATCTGCGGCCGGCCAGTGAAACTTTTTTCCGCCAACAACTTTTTGAGATTGCCGCCAGCCACGCCTCCGTGGGCTTGCAGCCCCAGATCTTTAACGACGAATTCGACGGTCTGGTGCTATACGCAAACCAAATCGATGACCGCACCGGCATAATGCGGCAGGTTTTTATTTCCGATGAACGGGACAGTTCTGCTCCTACCATCATCATTGCCGAAAAGGGTCGCCTGATCTCCGACAGCCTTAATCAAAAACTGCTTTTGCGGCTTGAAAAGGGCACCATGCACCGGCAACCGCAAAACAAGGACGACGACGCCGAAGACAAGACTTACCAGGTTCTGGGCTTTAGCAACTACGACGTCAATCTCGATCTGGAAAAGCAATCTACCACCGTTAAGAAAAGACGGCGTAAAAACAAGGAACTCAGCCTGGCCGAATTGCGTAGCTCTATTGAAAAAGCTCCCGAAAAAAAACGCCAGGACCTTCTTGCTGAACTCCATACCCGAATGGTTTTACCTGCGGCCCCGCTCCTCTTTGCCCTGCTCGGCGTTCCCCTCGGAATTCAACCTCATCGTAGCGGCCGTGGGGGTAATTTCGCTTTGGCTTTAGGGGTTTTTCTCTGTTATTACCTGCTGCTTTCCTTCGCCGACACCCTGGTTGCTGATGCCGGCTGGCCGGCAGCTACGCTCTGGTTCCCCAACCTCTGTTTTCTGGCCGCCGGCCTTTATCTACTTTACCGGGCTGCCATTGAACGCCCTGTAATACTTTTTGAACGGCTGTTCAGCGCATTATCCGGGATAGTCCGCGGCATTTTTCGTAGAGGAGGCCAGTCTTGACCCTGATAAGCCGCTATATCCTCAAAACTTTCTGGCGCATTTTCGGCCTGGCATTAGCCGCATTCATCGGCCTTTATCTGCTGGTGGATTTTTTCGAACGAGTTGATAACTTTATCGAACACAGCGCAGCAGCACACCTTTATCTGAGCTACTTCGCCCTGAAAGTCCCTTTTATTGCCGTACAGGTTGCTCCCCTGGCCTGTCTATTGGCTGTCTTCATGACCCTGGGCGGGTTTTCGCGCACCAATGAACTTACGGCAATGCACAGCGCTGGCATCAGCCTGTTGCGCATTACCCTGCCGCTCCTCGTTACCGGCCTGCTCATCTCACTGGCATCTCTAATGGCTTACGAATACCTTGTGCCTATGTGTGTAAAGCAAGCCAACATCATCTACACCGGTAAAGTTCGGGGACGCCCCGTTGGTGTCTTTAAACGAAGCCGTATCTGGTTGCGCGAAGGCAGCAAGATAGTGAATATTCGCTTGGCCGAAGCCGAGCAAGGGCAATTACAGGGTGTGACCTTATATGATTTCGATCGATCTTTTAAATTGATAAGGCGCAGCGATATCCCCAAGGCTTCCTATGACAAAAGCCATTGGAAAGCGGCATCACTGATTGAGCGTCGGTTCGACAGGGGCAACCTGATCGCCAGCCACACAGGCAACAACCAGGCCATTGACCTGATGCTCACTCCGGATGACTTTCGTGTTCCGGGAAGCAAACGCAATGAAGACCTTGGCTACCGCGAACTGCGGTCACTGGCTACCAAGTTACGGGCGGAAGGCTATAAATCGACTCGTTTTGAAGTTGACATGCATGCCCGAATAGCCACCCCCTTCGCCAGTTTGATCATGGCCTTTCTCGGCATCCCCTTTGCCCTGCGAAAAGGCCGTGACAGCGGACTGGCCCTCGGCATCGCCATGAGCGTGATGATCGGGGTTGTCTATTTCATCCTTCAGGCCATTTTGCTCGCATTCGGTTATTCATCCGCACTGCCTCCTGCCCTGGCGGCCTGGTCAGCGAACCTGCTTTTCTTCCTGTTCGGCTGCTGGCTTTTTCTTGGCACAGACAGCTGACAAAAGACTACTTTACTCCTTTCCCCAAAAAAAATGCCGATCTTCCTATGGGGAAGATCGGCATTTGATTAGATTCACCCCGATGAAGGCGTCACGAAAAGGCAGGTTGCCAGCAACGGCAGTTCCAACATTTTTTGAAAACTTTCAAACCGCTTCCGCTTCCCCCGGTCGTACCGTCATTATCAATCGCCACAATAAATATTAGCCTCCTTATGCCGAAAAACCGACAGCCCGGCTTTCCCTTTAGTGGCCGGGTGTCCCTTCAGTGGCTGTTCTCTAAGCGTTTCCATGGACCCGGGCCGGCTGGCAGCCCTCATTTTCACGGCCAGGCCAAGAGGCTTTTCGCAAGAAATAATCCGCCAAACCTTCAGCCGGCATGGGCCGTCCGAGATAAAAGCCCTGCCCCTCGGTACACCCCTTGGCCAGCAGAAACTCCACCTGGGCCGCCTTCTCGACACCCTCGGCTATGACGTCCAGCTTCAGAGTGCGCGCCAGGGCCATGATGCCCTCGGCGAGGGCGCCGCGATCTTCACCGTCCAGAATATCCTTGGTAAATGTACGATCAATCTTCAACTTTGAGAGCGGAAACCGACGCAGGCAGCTCAGAGACGAATAACCGGTACCAAAGTCATCAATAGCCAGTTTTATGCCCCGCTCTCGAATTCTGTGCATGGTATCAATAGCTTTTTCCGCATCCTGCATAATAGCGCTTTCAGTGATCTCCAGCTCCAGCAAGGCCGGATCGAATCCCGATCCCTCCAATACATGACCAATAGTATCGAGAAGATCAGCCTGCCAAAACTGCTTCGCTGAAATATTTACCGCCATGGTCCAGAAGGGATAGCCGGCCTGTTGCCAGATCACCGCCTGCTTGCAGGCCTCCTGCAGCACCCATTTGCCAATCGGCAGAATAAGCCCCGTTTCTTCGGCCAGTGGGATAAATTTCCCGGGCGATACCAGGCCCATAACCGGATGCTGCCAGCGCAACAAAGCTTCCATACCGATAATCGCCCCGCTCGCCATATCAAGCTGAGGCTGGTAATGAAGCAGCAGTTCCTGATTATCCAGGGCTTTGCGCAGCTTGTTTTCCATCTCCAGGGATTCCTGAGCCCGCTCGGTCATGCCCGAAGTAAAGAACTGATAATTGTTGCGCCCCAACTCCTTGGCCTGATACATGGCCACATCGGCACATTGCATAAGACTCTCGACATTTTGCCCGTCTTCCGGAAACACACTGACCCCAATACTTCCTGAAACGTACAGTTCCTGGCGACCGACCAGAACCGGCCGATTAAAAACCTGCTGAACCTTTTTAGCCAGAGTTGTGATCCCCGGATAACCGGAAGTCTGTTCACTAACGATGACGAATTCGTCGCCCCCGAGCCGGGCCAGGGTATCGTTTGAGCGAATAATTGTGGCCAGCCGCGATGCAATTTCCTTGAGCAACAGGTCTCCGGTCTTATGCCCCAGGGAATCGTTAACGTTTTTGAAGCGATCAAGGTCGATAAAAAGCAGGGCCACCCTGTTGTTGGTCCGCCTGGCATTTGTCAACGCGTGGTGCAGTCGGTCATTGAACAACAGGCGGTTGGCCAGTCCGGTCAGCGAATCGTGGTGGGCGAGGTAATTAAGGCGTTCCTGTTTCTCCTGCAGTTCTGAATCCCGCACCTGAATCTGGTTAAGCATGTCGTTAAAATTCTCAACCAGGGTGCCGAGTTCGTCGCTGCGTTCCATGGCCACCCGCCGGGAATAGTCCTGTTCAGCTGAGACGGTGAGCATGGTGTTCGCCAGGCTTTCGATGGGCCGGGAAATTAGCCGCTGCAGCCGAACAGCCAGCAGCCAGGCAAGCAGTGCTGCACCGGCCAGACCGATCATACCAAGGGTGACATAGCGCAACAGCACCTGGTGGGTCCGGTCCAGCCTTGCACAGATATTCAGAGTACCGATCTGCTCGTTGTTGAACGTGATCGGCTGAGAAACTTTCAAAAAGTTGCCGGCAAAAAAGGCCTCGCTATTAGTGCCGCCGGGCATGTTCAGCAAAAGATTTTCAGGCAGGCCCAGATCGTCCCCCCGCTGGTACTTGGCGAACAACCCGCCATGGACAGTAACGATGGCCCCGAAAGCGACCTGTGGCTTTTTTTCCAGGTTGGCAAGGGTTTCGTCAGCAGCCTGCCGGTCATCGAAAATCAACGCCGGCGAGGAATTTAGCGACATATCCTGGGCAAGAATCAATATCTCATTCTTGAGGGCTTCGCGAAGCATGCCCCGTTGGGTAAATACCGAAACCAAAAACAGGCCCATCAGTACCACAAGGCTGATGCTGGTAATAATGAAAGTCAGCTTGCTGCGAATCGAGAGCTTATCGAGGCGTACCAGCAGAGTTTTCATCGTCCCTCCTGGGCAGCGTCGTCTCTAACGATCACCCGTGCCAGGCCGTAAAGCCGGGAGCTGATCTTCAGGCGCCCCCTGGCGGCGGCATTGAGATTGAGATCGAAACGTATGCGACTGTTCTGGCGTACGAAATTCATCATTCCGCCCTGTGTAACGAACCGTTCGTCGTCGCTTATTGTAAGCACCGGGGCGCCATCGAGGGCACGCAGAACAGCCTCCAGATCCTGCTGCGCCGTGCGGCCGATATAGAGCACATGAAGTCTGTTTTTTTGTGACCTAAGGTCTTTCAGAGAATCAAGCTGCACCGTCCGGAGTGAACCGCTGTGGTTGCCCTCCGATGCCAGGTCAAGCAGCCATTCCTGCAGTGAGTCCCGTCCCAGAACCCCCAGAAGCAACTTCTGCTCCGACGGCGCAACACTATCCGGCCAGTGTACAAACTGCACTAAATTATAGAGTATCGCCGCCTTTACTGCATCCTCCGGCGCCGGCTCAAGCGCGTCCGAGGGCACGACCCCGGCCGCCAACAGCAGGAGGGTCAAAATTATAGAGGCCAGCAGTCGTCGTCCCCAAGAACTATGCGGTATCGTCATTTTCGCCATAGTTCTCAGTACTCCCACTTGATCTGGCCGTAAAAGCCGCGGGGGACATTGGTTCCTGCCCGGCCGAACTCCACCTGGAATTCTGCACGTTCATCCTCGAGAAGGTTCTGACCGACCAGGGACAGCTCCAACCCGGCTGCAGGCCGCCAGGCCAAGCGCATATCGAGGGTGAGGTAATCATCGACATCGGTGAAGTAAACCGAAACTTCATCGACATAACGAAGCCATAGATCAAGATCCCAGTGGCGGCCGAGGTCGAACGAGGAGCGCAGAGAGCACTGCTGCTGGGGGCTCGATTCCTCATAGAGCCAGCCACTGATATAATCGTTGCTGTCGCTTTCTGGGCTAAGGTTCAGTTTCAGTAGACTGTAGTTGCCCTGCAGACGCCACCAGGGGCGCACGCGCCAGTCGGCAACCAGCTCAAAACCCCAGGCCTCGCCTTCCAGCTTATTTTCCTCTTCAAAGGTAAACATGAAGTGGTTGATTGGCGTGGAAGTGAAGACCGGAGGCAGAGCCTCAGCCGAACGGAGATCCCGGTAACGGGTGTAGAACAGTGCCGTGTCGAGGCTGAAACCGCTCACCGGCGTGAACCGATATCCCAGTTCGTAAGAGGTGCATTTTTCCGAATCGAAGTCCTCGTTCCAGTCGAGGACTACCTTGATGGGAAAAGGACTTGGGAAAAATTGGTTGGGCCTTAGCACGGTGTACAGAACATCACCGCTATTTTCCATACGTGAGGGGGTACGCACCGCCCGGGAGACAGCTCCCCAGAGGGTATGCTTTTTACCTGGGGTCAAGACCAGGCGAGCGTTCGGCTGGTATTCGAAACCGGTATAGTCGTTGTGTTCGAACTTGGAGCCGAGCAGCAGACGCAACCTTTGGGGCAGCAGGGAAATTTCGTCCTGAACGAAGAGACTGAACAGTTGATCGTTGGCGGAACTGTCGTTGAAAGTGATCAGATCTCCATCTTCGACCTCATCCCGGATCAGGCGATACCCCAGGCCCCAGAGCAACTCATGCCGTTGGCCGAGAAAAAACCGATGCTGAAAATCCACATCGAACACGTTCCACTCGGCTTTCCCGAGCACCTGCTCGTCGCGGTAACTGCGATCGTAGTATGCCTGCAGGCCCAGATCACCGCCATCGGCCAGTTGACGCTGCCAGTGAGCCAGAACAAATCCACCAGAGTAAGGAGTATCGGAAACAACTCGCTGGCTATAGGAAATGCTCGGATCCAGGGGCCAGAGCTGGTCCATTTGTCCATCGGTGCCGCTGTAAATCTCGCCCTGCAGGGTAAAATCGTCCCGATTACCCGCCGCGCCATCCAATCGGAAACCGCCGCGAAATGCGTTCCAATCGTCGTGGGCCTCACCGGGGCCAAGAATGCCATAATCTCTTTTATGCAGCGTTCCGCGATTGAAATACTTGACGAAGGCCCGGTAATCAGCCCTCCCGCTCAGTTTGCCGCCGTAACGCAGGGCGGCAAAGCCCTCTTCCTCGGTCCCATAACCGGCCTTGACCAAGGTCCCTTGCGTATCCCTGGCCTTCTTGGTAATGATGTTGATCACACCGTTGACCGCATTAGCCCCCCACAGGGTTCCGCCGGGCCCCCGCACCACCTCGATGCGCTCGATGTCCTCCAGCAAGGTATCCTGCATGTCCCAGTGAACATTGGAAAATGGGGGCGAATAAACGCTGCGGCCGTCGATGAGCACCTGCAGCTTGTTCAGAAAGCGGCCGTTGAAACCGCGACTGGACACGGCCCAACTGCTTCCATCAATGCGGGCAACGCTGAGTCCGGGGGCAAGCCGCAGGGCTTCGGGGATACTGGTAACCCCCGAGCGACGGATATCCTCCTGATGAATAACGTATACCGCTGCCGGCGCCTCGCTGACCTTCTGCAGCTTGCGGCCGATGGAAGTAACTTCTACTTCCATCAGTTCTTCCAAGCTGAGGTTCATCAGATCGCGCCCTGAAAAAGCCTGAACAGTTCCCCTCAACTGAAAAATACAGCCGAGAAAAAAGATCAGTATGAGCAGGGTTCGAAGCAAGGTGTTCTCCATCCAAAATCACGAGAAGGAAAAAACAGAGTCACGGGGATTAATCTTTTTTGGAAAAACGCAAAAACCGTACCCGTTCTGAACAAAAATTGGGCACAGTTCAAATACACATCCTTCCCAAAAGAATGGCAAAAGCCGCTCAAAGCCCAACAATAAGCCTTTTACTCCTTGACCCCTTCTCAGAAAACGCCTTGGAACAATTTAAAAAAAGATCTTTAGTAATGACCAGGAAAAGATTTTTCCCATAGGAATATCAAGAAATTGTCCATAATCATCATCTATTTTATCGTAGCGTGCCACAAGAGTGTGGCACCGAACCTGGGGCATGCCACACTCCTGCCACAACAGCAAGCCTGTTCAAAATGTTTATGAAAAGAGCGGCCTGCGCGAGGCGCAAGCCGCTCTTTTCTTTCTTTATGGTTTTTTGCATCAAATAAGGGGAAGAGGTTAGATCGAAAAAATTTGTTGTTCAGGGCTTGGTTGTTGAAGACTTTCGCCTCAAATAAGCCAAGGCCTCTTCCCGCATTTGTACTTTTTGCAACTTGCCACTACCGGTCATGGGGAAGTTCTTTACCAGCCAAATGTAGCGGGGAATCTTGAAGTGAGCCAGGCCGGTCTTGCACCAGGTTCGCAACTCATCTTCGCTGCTGCTGCCTTCTTCCATAAGCCGCACCCAGGCCATGATCTCTTCCCCGTAGAACTCGTCGGGCACGCCGAAAACCGCCGCCTCGGCGACCTGTGGATGGGCGAGCAGGCGCTGTTCTATCTGCCAGGGAGAGATGTTTTCTCCGCCGCGAATAATGATCTCCTTGCGTCGTCCCGTTATGCGCACATAGCCGTTTTCGTCCATGACACCGAGATCGCCCGAATGGAGCCAGCCATCCGGGTCGATAGCCTGGGCGGTAGCCTCCGGCTCACCGTAGTAACCTCCCTTGGCGACATGATATCCGCGAAAGCAGACCTCGCCCACTTCACCCAATGGCCGGCTGAGGCCGCCATCGGGGTCGATGATCTTGACCTCCTGGTGGGGCAGATTGCGGCCGACGGTTTCCAGCCGCACCGGCAAGGGGTCTTCCACGGCAGTAAGATGAGTGATGGGAGAAGCTTCGGTCATGCCATAACCAATGAGAATCTCGGGACAGTGCATTTCCTTCATCACCCGCTGTACCAGTTCCGGTGGGCATGGGGCGCCCCCCATGATACCCGTGCGCAGGCTGGTCAAATCGAATTCGTTAAAGCGGGGGTGTTCCAGTTCGGCAACAAACATGGTCGGCACCCCGTAAATGGCAGTGCAAGACTCCTCCTGCACCGCTTGCAAAGCTTTCAACGGGTCGAAGTATTCCCCGGGCAGAACGATGCAGGCCCCCACCGAAAGACTGAGAAGGTTGGCCAGCACCATGCCGAAGCAATGATAGAAAGGTACCGGCGTGCAAAGACGGTCGTACTCGCTGAAATGCATGCGCTGTGCGGAGAACCAGGCATTATTAAGCAGGTTATGATGGGACAGAACCGCGGTCTTGGGAAAACCGCGGCTGCCCGAGGTATAGAGCAATGCGATGGCGTCGTCCCGATCGAGGGCCGCTGTCGATTCTTCGAGTTGCTGTTGTGTTGTCGATTCAGCTGCCTGGAGAACCTCCTGCCAAACAGTGAGCCCCCTTATGGGACGGCTGGTACTTTCAGCGCGAGCAGGGTCAAACAGCACTACCCGTCGCAGCAGAGGAAAGGCTTCGCTCGTCAGTTGCCGGCTATCACCCTCAAGTTCCGGAATTAATTCGCAAAGCATGGAAAGATAATCACTGCTGCGAAAAGCAGGGATGGTAAACAGGCCATGAAGTTCCGAACGGCTTAGGGCATGGGCCAACTCCTGTTGACGATAACCGGGATTGATCGCCACCAGAGCCACCCCGATACGGGCCGTAGCCAACTGCAGCAACAGCCACTCGATCTGATTGGTGGCCCAGACGCCGATCCGCTCTCCCCGGACAAACCCGAGGCCAAGCAGGCCCCGGGCCAGCCGATCGGATGATTCCGCCAGTTGTCTATAGGTTATTCGTCTTTGTTGATGACATGACACGACGGCTTCCCGAAAAGGGAAACGCCTTGCTACGGATGCAAAATGCTGCGGAATGGTGACACCCAGCAGAGGCGACGAAGATCCCATATGGTAATAACTCTGCCCCATACACTGGCCTCCCAAACGATTAGGCGTACCCTTTGTAATGAGCCCCTTTGTTCTCCCTTTCTGTACCCGGAATCATCGCTCGGCCAATGCTGGCCATCTTCAATAAAGTCTGGCTGATTTACCTCACCGATCAATAGATCGTCCAACGTCGACTGGCCATCGCCTTGCGCAAACGCTCCGTTGCCAGGTTTTCCGCCGCCTGGCGAAGTGTTTGATTATCCCTCCTGGCCATCTCAATAATTATCCGGGTATTGCCGCGAATGCGCTCTTTGATTACCTGAAAGGCCTGGCTGCGACTGGCCCCTTGCAGTTCCATGGAGGCGCAGATGACCCCGCCGGCATTCACGATAAAATCAGGTAAACAAACAACTTTACGATGATGAAGATATTCCTCAGCCCCCAGGGTAAAGGGAATATTGGCCCCTTGAGCCACCAGTCGGGTCCGCAACCGATGAACATTATGCTCATCAAGCACATCGGGCCGAGCTGCCGGAATCCAGATATCGCAGTCGATATCGATCACGGCATCCCGGTGGAGTTTTTCACCTTCAGCATCATCGCCAAGCCCCCTTCCCGAATCCTTAAGAGCGCCAAGTTCGGAAACTGAAAGGCCGGACGAATCGTAGACGGCACCTCGAGAATCGGCAGCGGCAACAAGCAACGCACCACGATCTGCGAGCATGCGGGCCGCATGACGTCCAACGGCGCCAAAACCTTGAACCACCACGCGGGCCCCTTTTAGATCGAGTTGCATAAATTCTGCGGCCACCTCGATCGACTGAACCAGACCGTAGGCCGTTGCTCCGAATTCGTCCAACGGCAATCCGCCCAATGAACTCGGGAGCCCGACGGATCGACCGATCTCATCATGAATCCAGGCCATGCAACTCTCATCGGTACCCATATCGGGTCCGAAAATATACTCCCGGCAGTCACGCAAGGCACAAGCCATGGCCCGAATCAAACATTCCTTCTTTTCTATGGCCATTTTAGGATCGCCAAACAATACTGACTTGCCACCGCCGTGAGGCAGCTCTGCCGCCGCATTCTTGAGGGTCATGGCGCGCGCCAGACGGAAGCACTCTTCAAGACTGACATCAGGGGCCATGCGCATGCCACCGATAGCCGGCCCGGCGGCAACGTTATCGACCACCAGAATACCCTTTAAGCCGATGACCGGTTCATAAACGTGGACGATTTTGGCCGGACCGAATTCATCCGCCATTGCGAAGACTTCTGCCATGCCACACCTCCCTTTCGAACCAAAAGCCCAAAACGGTTTTTAGTGGAACTTCTTTTATAATTCTGGCTGCCGGCAGAGGAAAGTCAACTGTCAGAAGTACAGCTGGCAGATTGAAAATGGGGAAAAAGGGAAATTTTCAGAGACGAGAATCAGAACTTCCAGAGATCTACTTCCTGGGCCGTCGGGCGCGCCACAGCCACCAGCCGGAAATAACAACCAGCACAGCGGGCAATAGATCACCGTAGCGGGTATAAAAGCTCGAACGGGCACCGAGACCGACTGTCCCGCTTAAAGCCAGGCGTTCAAAAAGAGGGGACTGGACGGTAATACGTCCGGATGGGGCAATCAGGGCTGAGATACCTGTATTGGCGGCCCGGGCGAGCCAAACCCGATTTTCCACGGCCCGAAAACGGCACATGGCCAGGTGCTGATACGGGGCCGAAGAGCGGCCGAACCAGGCATCATTTGTAATATTGATCAATAATTCACTGCCTCGGCGTACGTAATCGCGAGCCAATTCGGGGAAAATCCCTTCAAAACAGACCAATACGCCAAGGCGATGGCCGTTCATGGGCAAAGGGCTGATGGTGCCGGGGGCGAAGTCGCCGATACCTACCACCAATTTA
>NPIE01005388.1_pt1 | contig 29041 bp, 39 predicted proteins | sample 8637661 | NCBI WGS metagenome assembly NPIE01 (sample SAMN07420842, study PRJNA396082) | bioreactor metagenome | isolation source: sample BA12 brine-fed electro-methanogenic bioreactor BA | place: Japan: Kochi | collected 2016-12-09 | reverse complement strand
TCCACAGGTGAAATGACTACTTTTTTAAGTTTTTTCCACAGGTGAAATGACTACTTTTTTAAGTTTTTTCCACAGGTGGTTTGACTACTTTTTCAAGTTTTTCCATGTCTTACCCTGTCTTTCCATGCCAACTACCGCCATGATCCATTCACAAACACCTTACGCGTAATGACCCCTGTGGTTGTATCGTACAGGTTATGTTCCTGGCCGTTCACGGGGTTCTCTGGATAAACCGGAGTAACCCCATCCCAATAGCTAAGAGTTCCGACGACAGCCCCGTTCAGACGCTTTGCCACAATCTCCTGGTCTCTAGGGGACTGGTAATTCATGATCTTGACTGCGTCCATGTATCCAGCGGTTCCTGAAAGGATCACAATCTTGTCCAGAACGCCTTTGAAATAGCTATCAACCGCCCTTCCAAGGTAGTTTAAACCATCCAATGTATCGATTGAAAGCACCACATCCGAGGCCTGCACAGCATCGATGAAGGCATGCCAGGCGGATCCATCATAAAGAACCAGAATGAAGTGCCACTGCCCATCGTTGATTATGGTAGAACTCAGTTCATACGGGACACCGAGATATACTACCGTAAGCTTACCATCGATAATATCGATCGACGTCTCGGAGCCCAGTTGAATCATTGGCCCACCATCCTCAGTGCTCACAACCAGTGAAACACCTCTCGGAGCCGCACCACGGAACCCATAATCTGGAAGAGTCACATAATCGTACATGCCGTTAAACTCAAGGGCCTTATGCAGCACCCCTTCGACCCTGGTCATCGATCCAACTGTCGCATCGTACGCGCCAAGTACATCCACCAGTTGAGCATTCGGAGTTACCTGAAGGTCATAGTCAATTGAGCGAACAACCGGCTGGGCTCCTCGGATGGCATAGGTGAAGACAATATTCACAATATGAGTTCCAGCCCCGATAGAGAGCTCTCCCCATTGGCCTGCGACAATTTCAGGACCTTCGGTGCCAAGGGTGATCTTCAGAGAAGAATTAAGGTCGCGGGTATCGCTAATGGAGACTTTGATCCATGCAGTCTGCCCTTGGAGGATTGAGATCTGTATCGGCCTGACCATGCTGACCGTACGTTCGACGGCATGATTCGGCGGCTCTATCAGACCAAGCGGAAGTCCCGGAATGGGGCTATAGAATCGCGGAGGTTCATACCCTACAGAAGATCCATATATGGCAGATCCTACGATCACGACAGAAGCCCCTCCACCTCTTCAGGGGTGAATCCCATCCTGAAGAGTTTAGCGTTTGGGCGTTCCTGCCACTCCTGCTGCAGTATCGTGACAGTCTGAGCCTCTTCATCGTTCAATTCAAGGACGCGGTGTGTTTCATCCTCAATACCCTGTTCTGCGGTATCGAGAGTCCCGGTTGTTACCCAGCTGAACCTTCCGTCGAGAATGGACTGCAGAAACGTTTTGGTTCTTTCAGGGTAATCTCCAAGGAGATTCATCACGTCCTGCTTGGTCTGGATTGTTTTAGGGAATCCTTTCATTTTCTCCTCCTATGTAAAGGTAAAATATCGATCTATCTTTTGGACAGTCGTTTGAAACGGTATGTGATTACGATACTGCTCGGCCTGCCTGGTAAGAACGGTTGACCCGGAGAAAACAACATGCCTTTCTCCGTCCTTCTCTATCTGCAGTTGTAGACATTTTTTCTCCTCGGCGGGGTCTCCGGTATCGTTGAATTTGCTCTGCAAAATTCTGTAGCCTACGACTACTATCTCAACATTGAGAATATCCTCAATCTTCAATTTCTTCCCGGACAAGCCTACTTCTTCAGTTGCGAAGTCGCTGAATCTCTCCACGGATATCCTCCTTTAATTGATTGATATTCTCCACCTGGCGCCAATGGTGGGCATTGGCCCAACATGTCCAGCCATATATCGACTCAACAACCGAAAGCGCCTTTTCGAGACTTATCTGGTCTGTCTTTATCTGATATTTAAGCTGCTTCAATCGTGCGCGCATCTGTTTCGCCGTACGCTTTCTCATGAGGATCTTATCCGGAAAATGTCGATATCCGAGAAAGTCTACCCCCTGCGAAACCGGGAACAAATCAGCTTTTGAGAATGTCAGCCGGAGTTCATCCCACAGGAAGCTTCGTATTATCTCCCTCCAGCTGTTGAGCTTTCCCTTATCGTCGTCGAAGAGAACGAAATCATCGCAGTAGCGTATGTAAGGACCGACTTTCAGCTGGTGCTTTACCATCATGTCCAGCTCGTTAAGATACAGATTCCCAAGCCATTGGCTCGTATAATTGCCGATCGGAACATTCTTCCCTCCAGGGACGCTCATGACGATGTTCTCAATCAATCCGAGAACCTTCCGGTCTTTTATTTTCCGCTCGACGATCCTCATCATGATTTCATGGTCGATCGACGGATAGAACTTTGAAATATCGCACTTGAGGCAATAACTATATCTCTTCACCAGCTCAACGGTCATGGTTGAACCTACATGGAGGCCTTTCCCTTTTCGACATGCCAGGCTCTGGTCGATCATCAAGCTATCCCAGATCGGTTGCACTACATTCATGAGAGCATGCTGGACTATCCTGTCGGGAGCAAAGGGCAGCACATAGATTGTTCTCCTCTTCGGTTTCAGGATCTCCATCTCGCGGTAAGGAGAGGTTTGGAAAGATCCGGTTTGCAACTGAGTGAGAATTTCTTGTAGTCCTTCCTCGTGCCGAACATCAAAGGCCCGGATGGTAGATTGCCATGACTTCCCTTTTCTGGCCCTTCTGTAGGCCAGTTCGAGATTTTCCATAGTTACAATTTTATCCCACAGATTACCGTACCGTTTCATAATAAAATGCCCCGCCTGACGTTCGCGCAAACTACTGGCCCGACGGGGCCCCCGTTGTGTATTTTGCCGGCAATGCCGACAAGGTCGATGAGCCCAGCCGAGGGGTTAGCTCTCAAGAGAATCCCCGTATCCGAGACACCCCGCGCACCGTGGTTATCGTTCAGATTCAGCGCGCCATTATTGCAATTCGAAGCCCGAGAACCGCACTGCGACCCATGGTCCCAATGGCCGCCCAGGATCACGCGAGAGTCTTGGCTCATCAACCTATAATCTCCAAATTCCATTTTCAACCGCCTCGCTGCGACAAGCGCAGCGGCGTTCAGCGCCTCGGCTCCGAGACACCCCGCGCACCGCGGTAATCGTCCAGATGCAGCGCGCCATAATGGCAATACGAAGCCCGAGAACCGCACCGCGACCCATAGCCCCAATCGCCGCCCAGGATCACGCGAGAGGTATTCGAATACTGCTGGCCGGCTACGTCAGAGTCGTGAGCGGTGAAGTTGTTGGAGTACGAGGACGAAAGATTGCTCCCGGTATCCAGTCCCCACTGCCAGAGAGTCCCACACGCATCTTCAACCCCGATGTAGCTGATCATCCTCCGGTCAGCTATGTCTACATGACCGCCGGTTGTCACCGGGTTCACGCTGCCGACGATATTCGTTCCCTGGTTACTGCCAAGAGAAAGTGCCACAAACTCAAACTCCCTGGGGAGTCTTTTTCGCTGCTGTCCGAACCATTGTTCAAACTTCCTGGCATGGAACACTTCGGTGGTTGTGCCCGTCACGAAGTCGCCGTTAAAAGCACTGACAAGCTTCCCTACGCCCCAGGTACCGCCGCCTTCAAGAGATGCCAGGTAGATGTCGATCCAGAGATCGAGGCCATCGTGGTAGACCATCCCTTCCGGCTCGCTTTTCGGCCGGTGGTTAAGGTCCCATACCGACTGCGGCAGAACTGCGCCGGTGTAGACGTTCGAAAGCGGATGGGAGAGTTCCGTATCGGAGATAATGTCAGTGCCGAAGCATAGACAATGAAAGCCGCCGACCTTCCGGCTGGTTTCCTCTGTGTACCCGGTCGGATAGGTTGAGTTCGCGCTGACCACGAAGTTCGGAACATATCCGGATTCAGGCTGAAGGGCATAGATGTAGAAGTCTTTTCCGGCTCTGTTCTCTTCGAGGGTATAATCGATCGGCGTTATGGTGTCCCAGGTGGCTGACTCGTTTAGTCTCAGTTCAATGGCCGCAGGAAGGTAGTACCCGACCTTGTTGATATTTATGGTCATCTCACCAGGGGAAACAATAATCGAGAGGTCGCTCCAGGAGAGCCCTTTCACCTTCCAGGGGATGTCCCGCTCGTAATGGGCGGGAGCTTCGGCGACGGAGAGCTTCCCGTTGATCGCCTTCCAGAAGTCTGCTACCGCGAGGTATGAGTGGTACAGCGAGATCCCCTCATAAGCGGCATTGATTATTTGCACCTGTGTGTGTACGGCAGCGCTTTCTCCAAAGGAGTTGCTCAGGGTCTTTTCGGTATCCAGCTGATAGTCGGTCCCTTCTGCCAGCTGCGTTCCGGTGGCGCCTGCTCCGGTCCAGATCTGCAGGTTCTTCCAGGCATCATGCCGCAGGCTGTAGGCTGCGGCGTCAGGGGTGTGAATCTCGTCGTCGATCTGAACCCCGGCGGGGTTCCAGTTAATCCATCTGCTCATGCTTTTTTCTCCTTACCATGAAATAATCAGGATATTGTGTTGGACCGCCACGCCTTGACGGTCGTATTTCTGCCAGTCCTCTGCGTCCGTATCCTCGATTGTTGCCTCTCCGTATTCGGGCTCTCCGATAGCCACGCCGTCGTTGCAGTCATAATAGGCAATGGCCGAATCGGGAAGAAACTCTCCGACCCTGATAGACCGTGAGAACTCGACCCTCCTGGTGTCGACATACGCAGAAATCCGGGCGACTTCCTGGACAACGCCCTGGAGCTGCTCGAAAAACTTGATCATCTCGCTGTTGATCGAGAGCCTTCTCTGTCGGTCGTCTGATATTCCTTCAAGGCCCGCGAAGTCCGTCAGCGCAAGGTTCTCAAACTGCCCCACCAGCGCCTCAAGGACTCCCGCTTTTATGTGGTTCGCCGCGATGGTATCCTTGGCGATTACCCGGGACGGGAGCAGGGAAATTTCGGCGTCGGAATAGGTCCAGCCTGGGGACCGCGCATCCAGTTTCGTGACCTGCCGGATCCGGTAGAACAGGCGCCGGGGCTGCTGGTCCTCTGCATACTCCTCCTCGCCGGGAAGGGAGCCAACAGGCGGGATATCGTTATGGATGAAGCGTTCTATCCCGTAGGGGACAAAGAACACCCCGGGATTGTCCTCGCGCCAATGCACACCGTCGAATCGCGGCGGATACCAGGGGCCGTCCGGATTCCCGGTTTCCGAGACCGCGAGCTCGTACCCGGCACAGTTTGTCAGGTTCAGCTGGCGGTCCCAGACAAGCAGGATCGCCGCCGTTCCGTAGGCCTGGGCGAGGAATTGAGCGACATTTAACGGCTCTGTAGTCGATCCTGAAATAGGGTTTACATACCCGTTTTCAAGGTCGGAGTACGATACCGACACCGCCGCCGTAGAGGCCGCCCGCTCGGATATCTCCTTGATATCCGCGGAGGGGTTATAGATGTCCCCGATCTTCGGCGGCTCGTAGGCGTTTCCCGGCTTGGTGATCTTCGGGTTGTAAGCGGGGATTTCATACCCCGGATCGTCGATGCCGAAGATTCCGGGGGCATATTCGACCAGGGTAAGCTTAGCGGACATCTCTTCGGCGGGCTCAATGCCGGTTATGATCATGTCGACGGTTTCCCGTCCCCACTCCCCGAAGGAGAAGAGGTCACCGGAAATTGGGGATTCGGCAGGAGCAACAGGGGTTGAAAACTCCACCTCGTACCATCCTCCGGGATCGGTCATTACCTGGGAGGTTAGAAAAGTACCATCCTGGCGTCGTATGGTGAGCCCGTAGATCTTCCCGTCCTCCATCTCCAGCAGTTCATCAACTCCGACACGTACGATGTTCCCGGATCCATCGGCGGTGAGGGACTTGATTCTGCCGGATGAGATTCCAAAGAGCGGCACATCGTGAGAGACCAGTACGCGGTCTCCCCGCGTACAGACCAGGTGTTCAATGTCAACATTGAGGGTGAAGATTTCCGGACGCAGCCTGGTACAGGCCAGCATATAGCGCCCGGTCTTCCATGCCTGCTCGGGGCTGGTTATTCCCCAGCCGTCGACCTTCTGAAAGCGCGATGCAGGGGTCAGCCCTCCCGATCCGTCGGCGTTATACCCTTCGTCGTAGACAATGCGCTCGTCCGACTGGTAACCCATGGAAGCGTTTATAAAGCTTACCTTCAGGGCGTGCGGTTTCTCCGGGAACTCCTTGCTTCCCGAGAAGCTCCAGCTATTGCGGGGGGTGAAGTGCTGTACCGGCGCAGGACGCTCAGCGTCCAGGATTACCGTATACTTTCCATCGATCCTTCCCGGGTGGGCTCGTCCGGCGGTACAGATTGCCTGCAGCAGTTTGTTTCTGGGTTGTTCGCGGGAGATTACTGCATTCACTTCGTAGCCGTGTTCGTCGCACCACTGGTGCCACTGTTCAAGGACGGGCCAGTCTATGCGGTCGAAGGAGACCGGCCGGGGGTTTACATGGCTGGTCAGCACATAGAGAAACATGCTGGCCGGGTTGCTGGTAAGGTTCAGCGCCCAGGCTGAGGGGCCTGATCCGTAGGAGGGGCCCTTGTAATCGAGAACGCGGGTCTGGGCTATGCAGTTAAACTGGTCCACAGTTCCCTGGAACTGGTCGGAAGCCTTGATTTTGAGGCCGACGATACACAGTTCGGAACGAACAGAGTCGCTTATGGGAGGATCGGTAATGAACGATCGGAGAGAGCCCCAGTAGACCGAGTCGATGTAGCGGCTGTCAGTGGTGTCCGCGGTAACCCGCTCAACCTTGACGTCGTACTGCCGGTCAGGCTGCCAGTCGGCGCCGAACTCGTTCTCATTGTCCAGGACTTTCTCTATGTATCTGCGGATGGTCTTGGTCTGGTTCGCCGTTATGACGGTCGATTCGTCGCTCCAGTAGCCAAGGAGCTCGTAATCGTCATCAGGGGCGCCGTAGGGCTTGTAATAGACCCTCACATCGACGGAACGGTTTTTCTTGTTGTTCTCCTCATCGAAGTAGACAAGCCCTCGTGGGAACGCGATATCGACGCCGATACGTCGGGCTCCGGAGCCGGTCGTCTGCACGATGGCGCCGCTTCCGCCGCCGTCCAGGGTGTTTTTAACCTCTCTCCCGACATTGGTTTCCTTGCAGATCTCGCCGTAATAGGAGGAGAGGGACCCGTCGGATAAAACTTCAACGGGAGAAACATCGTGGTACTGGGTTACCGGCGTGTCTCCGATCTTCATGGACGTGGTATCAACCACCAGGTCGTTGTACCCGAGAACGAAGAGCTGGTGCAGATACTGGGATTGCGAATTGACCGAGGTGTAGGGCATGGCTCCATGGTCCGGGGTGATGAGGTGCCGCCCAAGAATAAGCGGAACCGGGCCGCCGCGGTTCGCCCGGTTACGGGATCCGCGGATGGAAGGGTCCTGGGTGGATTCATCCCTGCTCTGAGGAACGGGAAATTCCATGTTGTAGAGGACGTATCCTCCCACCATCATGGAGAGCCCGGCGCCGATCATCGCAGCAGCGAAGGCTCCGCCGATGCCGGTCCAGCCAAGGGTAAGGCCGACAACGATACCGGCCCCAAACAAGAGTGCCCCGCCGACCTTACCGGCGGTTCCGGTACTTTTATTATCCCCACCTTCCGGCACAACCCGGATAATGACCGTTGCTCCATCATCCGGTACAAGGGATGTATCGCTTACCGGGAGGTCGTCGATCATAAAGCGGGCGTTGTCGATGGGAAGGAGCGGGTCAAGGTCGTGGTAGAGGTCCCGGAGAGGCTTCCTTTCCGCCTCGGTGATTATCCGGTCAGCACGGAAGGGATGGGTCATGGCGACAAGCTTAATCGACACGGTAATAGCCCTCCACTCTGCCGCGTATCCGCGGGCTGTCAACCCGCTCGCAGACGACCCCAGTGGGGCTGTCGGTGTGCATGATATACCCGGGCGCAGGGACAATCCCGATATGGGTGTGGCGTCCTCGGAAGCGCAATACCACCGCGTCGCCCGGTTCGGGAGTATCTACCCGGGCGCCCGCCAGCAGTGGCCGGTAGTGGTCGACAACCGGCCCGGTCTGGCTGCCGTCGAGGGCATCGGAATAAAAATCAAGAGACGGAAGGTGTTTTCCGAAGCGTTCGGCCAGCACCAGGCGCACCAGGCCGTAACAATCACAGCCTTCTTTTGTGCGGCCGCCGGAGACAAAGGGGATCTGTATGTAGTCGTTGATCCAGGCGGGTAAACTGCTCATGGATAGAGCCCCGGGAAATCATAGGGTGTATAAGTGAGACCGGGAACGGCGACCTGGCCGTTGTCCCCGTCGTACAGTTCTCCGGAGATGGTGTGGGCGGTGTATTTCACGCCTCTGAGGATGTAGGTGTAGGGGCCGACCTCAACCACATCGGGGTAGGATGCCATAACGACTGTAGCGACGATCGTCGGGGGGGTGCTTATCGAGCGAATCACCTCGACAATCCGGCGGTCGATGTTTCCGATGGTGAGCCGCGCGCTGCGGGCCTGGCCTTCGACATCCCCGGCAGCTTCGTAACGGAAGGCGGCTGGGTAATAGGTGTTCCCCAGGTGGACAACTTCCTCGGTGTTATAGACAAATCGCATGGGCTCGGCAAGATCTTCATGCTCCACGCTGATCAATTCGAGGAAGACCTCGCCTGTCTGCTGGGCATAGAGTGCCGCCCGGGCGGCGGCGCTTACGTTGCGGCTCACGGCAGGACCTCCAGATTCATGGACAGCACGTACTTTCCGCCGGCGGGGGAGTACTTGGGCGGGTTATTGCCGATCATCCGCATTTCCACGCTCTGGAGGGTCCTGGGGTGAATCCAGTTAAACGAAAGGGCGCCCATCTGCAGGGTATCCTTGTAGAAAGCGTCAAAGATTACGGTCTGGTCTGCCGAGAGCAGCAGGGTGCCGGTGAGGGGCTCTACCGCGGCGGTAAAGCGGCGGCGCTGCTTGTGGGGGCCGGTCTCCATCTGGGTCCTGATAACCGACTGCGGCAGAGTATTGGAGAGCCCTTCAAGCCGCAGCACGGGCGGCAGGGTGTCGGGCCAGTTGATGTCCGTCATGCGCGTACTCCTTTCGGCTCGACGCCGTACCGGCCGCCGAGAACACCGTCATATTCACCCCGGGCCATCTGTCCCTTGACGACTCCGCCTATGGTGACCTCGATGGTACGCTCACCGTTCCGGTCTTCCTTCTCGTTAGTTTGCACGTCCTCGCCGGAATAGTTGTTGATCACCACGTACACCGCAGACCCTGCACCGCCCTGGGCCCGGACGCCGAGTTCCCCGCCCGGCCCCCTGGTCAGGGGCATAATAGCCTCGGGACCGGCTTCCCCCATGAGGCCTACCCCTCCGGCAGCCATGGGGAAGAAGGTCGGGGCATTGACTATCGAATTGGTAAAGGATCCGCCTGCGGCAAAGGCCTTTACCATTCGTCCCTGGTCGAACACATTCCCCAGGGCGTTGGCTTCGGCCGATCCGCCGGAAACTGCTTCGGTGTAGCCGGACACGAAGGAGGCGGCCATACCGCCGAAAACAAAACCGAGCCCCAAAGCCCACTGTCCCTGGGCGATGAGCTGGAGCCCCGCCTGCAGGAAGAGCAGCGGCAGCTGGTTCAGAATCGCCTGGGCCTGCTTGGCCATAACCTGGCCGAACTCCTCGCCGGAAATCTTGCCGTCCTCGAAAGCTTTTCCCAGTTCCTTGAAGGAGTCGAGGGTAGTTTCAAGCCCCAGGTTTACCAGCTGGGCGGCAAGCTCGCCGTAGGCGTCGGCGGCCTCCTTGGTCATCTCGATGTGCATGCCGAGGACATCGATGCCGTCCATCAGCGAGGAAGAAACGGAAGTCGCAATAAGATCGTGGAAACTGCGGATCTCATCATTGGTCTGGGCAATCAGGGCGTTGTAATTTTCCCAAGCCTGCCCGGAAAGGGCGAGAGCTTCCTGTTCGGAGAGGTGGCCGGCGGCCTGCAGGTCGGTGATTTCCTGAATCTGGTCCTGCAGCAGGTCGTAGGGCGTCTTAAGGGTTTTCACAAGGGCGGAGGCACGCTCTTCCATGGCCTTGTCGGCGGCCAGGGCTGCCTGTTCCGCCTTTGCCGCGGCGATCGCTTCGGAGAGCTCCTTGTACTTGGCGATCATGATCTGTACTGTCGCGTCATCGGTCTTAAAGGGGTCGTTGATGTCGTCTGGATCGATGGTAAACAGCTCTTTAAGGGTGTTTTTAATCTCGTTCCTCTGGTCTTCAAGGAAGGGTAAAGGATCGATTTCTTCGCCCAGAAGGTCTCCGATTTCCCCGGCAGTGGAGAACTCGTTCTGCAAACTTTCGATATACAGCCGGCCAGCTTCCCGACCTGAGCTCCCGAAGGCTTCTTTTGAAATTTCGGTTATTTCCTCGAACCAGTCCTGCCAGGCCTTTTTCGGTTCCTCGGGCGGTTCGGGAGCAGGAGCCGAGGTCTTGGCAGGCCCGCCGATGGTTTCACCAGACTGAATACGTTCAAGCTCCTCCTGGAGAGCAGCTATCTCGGGGCTTACAAACTCTACATTGCGGAGAACTTCCAGAAGGGCATCGGAGGAGCCGGACTTTACCGCGTCCCAATACTCCTTGTTGGCTTTAAGTCCGCCGTTTACGTCTCGAACGGAGAGGTCAAGCATTTCCAGGGCCGCTGAAAATCGTTCCGCATCCGTCGTCTGACCCTGCCACCATCCTTCCGCGTCAGGATTTACCGGTTTTTCAAGGATTCCTATCGCCCGTTCTATCTCACCGGTATAAAGGCTGTTCTTCGATTTCTGCTGCTCCATGAGGTATTCAATACGGGTCATAAGTCGGGCGGCCTTGTCGGCCTCCGCCCTGGCAAGCTCGTACTCTCCGGTATCCTTGGCGGCGGAGAACATGTCAGGAGTCATGCCGGGAACCGTTCTGGAGATGTCGGAATAGGTCTCCGCGTCCTCCAGGGCCTTGCGCTTTGAAGCGTTGAAGTTTTCAAGGCCGTCTTCGAAATCGGCCATATTCTCTTTAGTCTGGATGAATGCAAGGGAAAGACCGCCGACGGCAGCGGCTACGGCGCCGATACCCAGGACAACCGGGTTGGTTGCCGCAAGCCCCATGAGCAGCCGTGAGAAACCAAGAACCGAAGATCCAGCCTTTGCCATGGGCGCGGCAATCGCCCCGATGCCGATCAGCCGCAGAATAAGCGCCTTGGTGTCGTCGTCTAGTTCCCGGAAGGACTTCGACCATTCGGTAACCTGTATAAGAATATCGTTGACCATGGGAAGGGCTTCTTCTGCAAGATCGCCAAGGGTTAGCTTGAGATTGTCCAGGGCGGTGGACATACGCCCCTCGGTAGTCTCGGAAACCTCTTTCATCATGTCGTGGAAGCGGCCACCTTCGGATGTCATGGCGATAAAGGCGTCCTGCACATCCTGTGAGGAGACCTGCCCGGCGGAAACCATATTGAACAGTTCTTCGGTAGAGACCTCCAGCTGGTCGGCAAGCTCAGTGAGGATCGGGATCCCGGCCTCGGTGAGCATGTTAAGCTCTTCCATGGAGGCTTTGCCTTTCAGCTGCACCCTGCCGTAGGCGCGGGTAACTGTTTCCAGGGCGGAGGCGTTACCGCGGGAGGCGTCTCCCAGCATGCGGATGGTATCCTCCACCTGGGAGGCCGATACATTGAAGTTCAGAAGGTCCTGGGCGGTTTTGGTAACGTCGCCGAGCTGCAGAGGGGTCTCCGCGGAAAGGTCGGAAAGCCTGCCGAACATCGCTTCGGCTTCCGAGGCGCTGCCGAGAAGGACTTCAAGCTCCTTCTCCTGGCGTTCGAATCCGGCGGCGGCCTTGATGCCGGCCGCCCCGATGCCGATCATGGCGCCGGAGAAGAGTGCCATTTTTCGACTGGCGGCGTCCATGGATTTCTGTATTTTCTCAAGTTTCTGATCGGAGGAGCCGACGGTCTGTTCCCAGCGCTGCATATCGCGGACGGCCCGTTCAACTTCGGCCTCGATAACTACCCGCAGTTCATCGGTTATTGTCATGTCCGTCAGCTCCTCCCCGGCGGCTTCTTATCTCTTCGGCTTCATGAGCCTCCCGTTCATCCTCGAACAGATCGATGATTTCAATAGTGGAGGCCGGCTCATTGATCCAGCCGGCCCCGTTTGGAAGCCCGAAGCGCCTGTAGTATTTCCAGATTCGAAAAGCGGTCCAGAACTCGGCATTCAGATACCCCGCAATCTCTCCCCGCCTGACCTTGCAGTCCCGCAGGAGCACCATGGTGTCGTCCAGGCTCGGATGCCATTCGGCGTCAGCCCATCCCGTCAGGAAGAGCTGGACGCCGATTCGGAGTTTTTTTTCAGCTCCTCCGGCAGTTCCTCCCGCAGGACTTCGGCGCACAGCAGGTCGATAAGGCGGCCGATACCGTAGGCTGTACTGGCGGCCAGGGCGGCGCCGGTCTCGATATGAACAACCCGGCTCTTGCCGTTCTCGTCGATCTCCTCGACGTCGCAGTTCTTCAGCACCGGGACATGGTCGCGGAGGATGGTCCCGGTATCCATGCGGCGGCGGAAGGTCATGCTGGTCTTGCGAAGCTCCTCTTCCTGGGCGCTTTTCCGGCGGGAACGGATTTCCCTGGCGTCGGCGAGGTCCTGCTTGGAGTAGTCCCGGACCACCTCGGTGATGGTGAGATCGTCCCGGGTCTCCCGGTCAGGCCGGCGGATAAGGGCCTTCAGCTGCTTTGAGTCGCTCTGGCTGAGGTTGTCCTCGATGTCGGGGGTAAACCAGTATTCTTTCTGTGCTTTGAATATCACTCGTCGGCTCCTTTGTCTTTGTCTTCACCCTTCTTTTCGTCCCTGCTCTCGGCAGGGTCTTTTCCCCTGGACTCTTTCCGGTGCTTTTCCTTGCGGGGAGCGGCCTTGTCGTAGGTGACAATCGCCTGGGCGGTAAGAACATCGCCGTGCCGGTGGACCCGGCCGGCGGCGATGTTTTCCAGTCTCTTCCCGTCGGCGAAAAACTCAACCTTGGTGGGGTCGTCCTTTTTCGGCCTTACTTCAACGATCATGCCGGGATAACCCTCTTGAAGACCGCAGGATGGCTCTTGCCGTCAACGGTGTAGTTGAAGTTGAACTCCTGGGTTCCTTCCAGGGGTTTGCGCTGGGTCAGCTGGTCGATGATCATGGGCTTGTACTCCCAGACCTCTACCTCTCCCACCTCGGTGGTTTCCCGGCGGCTCATCATAAAAGGCCAGACCCCGGTCTTGACTGGCTTGCGGGTGACGTTCCCGGCGCCGTCGTCGGAGATAATGACCGCGAAGCGGCCCTCGATCTCTTCCTGGGCTTCCGAACCGGTTTCGTAGTATCCGGAGATACTGCCGGTGGTCTCGGAGAGGGCGCTTTCGGTAAAGCTCTTGATGCCGCTTTTTACGTCCTGTTGGGTGGTGTCGTCGAACTTCTGCTTGCTTGACGACTTCTCGATGTCCTTTACGAACGAGAGAAAGGTCAACGTCATGGGTTTGACGTTGTCGCCCACAGCCGGGGTGATATCGGACGTTCCGTAGAAGATGTCTCCGGGGCCGATATCCTGGCCGTCCTCGACGCCGGCGTCCTTGGCCGGCAGTCCGCTGGCGGACTCTGCCCGCGCAACCACCTGGTAAAAACCGGCGGTCAAGGGGGTCGTTCCGTCGCCCTCGATCTGGGCGCCGAAGGTCACCTTGTATCCGAATCCTTCTTTTCCTCCAGGTCTCATAGTTTCCTCCGTTTACGTGAGCTTGTCCGGATTGTAGGAGATCTCAATCCTGAACTGCTCGATAAATGAGAAGGCGAATCTGCCTTCATTTTCGTTCTGCTCAAAACGCCCCGGGGCCGTTCTGGTAACCGTAGCCGAAGCGGTGAAACCCGCCTCGACCTCGAACACATGAGAGCCGTCCCTGAAGGGGAGAAAAGCCCTGGAGGCCGAGAGCACGCTGTCGAGAAAATAGTCGGGCCCGTCTCCCTGGGCGGTAAGCGTCCCGGTCAGGGTAAGCTTTTCCCGGTTCTGTCCCTGGCTGTCGAATCCGTTCAGCATCAGCCGGAGGTTCGGCTCGGAGACCTCAAGCTTCTCGGGTTCAAGTACGGCAACCACGCCTGTCTGAGCGCTTATGTAATTCTTGAATGCATCGAGTACTTTCACCTTGCGTATCCCAGTTCGTTACGGATCATCTCCACGATGATCGCTTCGTCTTCGTCGTCGATATACAGAAAAGGCCGCGCGGGGATCTTCACCGACGACTTGAGAATAAACAGCGCGAAGGGCCGTCCCCGTTTTCCCTTCCTGGCCATCAGCACGTTTCCCTGGGGCCAGACCGAGTAACCGCCGCCCTTCATGCCGCTGATACAGGATGCGGGCTTTGAGCCGAACTGACGCATCAGGGTACGGGTGCGGGCCGAGGCGGGAATGGCAAGATACTTTGAGCGCTTGGGCGTGATGGTTCCGCCCTTCTGCAGCATCCTGGCCTGAATCTTGTTCGTGCCGGCTTCGGCGCTGGTCTGTCCGCTCTTGCCGGCGATTGAACTCATAAGCCCGCCGGAGTCCCGCAGGGTGTTCGATCCGCCCTTCACCGCTCTGGTAAGAGGCGCGTTGGCGGGAGGTACCCCTGAAGCGATTTTTTTCACGGTGGATGAGACCATGTAATCGGCTACCCTTCGCATGACACCAGAGAGGTTGCCGTTAAAGGGCTTCGAGTTCTTCGTGTACGAGTAGCGAAGTTTCACCGCCCTTACTCCCTCACCGGCTTGGTTACCGATATGGCCGGCGCCGAGAGGCGCTGGCCGTCGGATTTCATTCCGGCGGCCCTGTTGATGTAGCCGCCGATCAGCTCCAGGGCATCATCCCGCTTGTCGGCGGCCACCGACTCCTGCTCCGCGTAGCTGTACAGCTCGTACAGTGCGCGCTTCAACACGATCTGCTGTATGACCGTATCGCTTTCATCCGGTTCGATGCCGATCTCAGTCAGCCGTGCCTTGAGCCATATCCGGGACTTCTCCAGGGCACGCTCGCCGACGGCGTCGTCGCCGCCGGTGAGCATGGCATAGGCGTTGCTCTTGAGCTCGGCTTTAAGATCGGTAAGCGTTACGGCCACAAGCTACCCCTTACTCCCTTACTGTCCGGATTACGCCGGCAGCAGGCGGCGCCACAGAATGGCGTTCACCACGGGGGCGGGCATCGGCTTGGAATTGCCGATGATCTTCACGCCGGATGGGTCGTCTGAGTAGACCGGCTTGGCGTAGAAGGGCAGCGGCTGCAGGTTGGCGTCCAGGTCGTCCAGGGCGCAGTAGTGCAGCGCGTGGGGCGCCGAAACGTCCACGGCGCAGACCTTCTTGGGGTCCACCACATAACTGGCGGTGCCGGCACCGGGCAGGGTGTAGGTCTCGCCCATGGGCATGAGCTTGTACTTGCCGCCCAGGAGCAGGCCGTAATCGACGAACTGGGCCGGGATGTTCCGAGCCGCAAGGACCTTCTCCAGGAGCTTGGCGTAGGCTTCGTCTCCGATGAGGAAACGGATGTCTCCGGAGTAGCCCTTGTTCTGGAGCTCCTTGTAGATGGCTTCCAGGTCCTTGATCATGTCGGCAAGGCCGGCTGAGGTCCAGTCGGTGTCGGCCAGGGTGAGGGTGCTGCCGTAAGCCACCGAGTAGTCGACGTAGGAGCCGCCCTCGGTGATCATCTTGTAGGCGATGGAACCGGAGATCGCCTGGGCGGCGAGGACCTCGGTGGTGCGCCGGCAGATCCGCCGCAGCTTGTCGATCTTGCTGTCGACGAAGGCCTGTACGCTGGTCCGCATTCCGGTGGCAAAGAGATCGTTGATCTCGTTGGCCTTGGCGAAAAGGCTCGGGGTGATGGGCTGGGGATCGATGAACCGCAGTCCGCCGGAGTCCGCGTCGGTGGGGAAGGACCGGGAGCCCCTGCGGATAACCGGTACGATGCCGGTATTCTCGGTGATCTCATCCAGGCCGAGCACGCTGGAGGGGTGCTGGCGCCGGGTGGGATAGACCAGGTCAAGAATGGTAGTCTTGACCGGCTGCATTTCCTTCAGTCGCCGGGCGATCGCGTCGGCGCCGAAGTACTTTTTCAGGGTGGTGATATTCTGCTGAAAACCCATTTCAATACTCCTTTAAGGGTCGTGTACTCTCGCCTTACACGGCGTAGATGGTGAGTGCTTCCAGGTCGGTGATAACAGCGGCGATTACCGCATCTCCGTCCTTGTCGACAAGCACCTCTTTCTTGACGGCGCCGTGCACGCACATGGGAGCGGCGTCGACACTGGCGGTGTCGGTCTGCTCAAGGAGCACGCATTTGACCGTCTGGGTCGTTCCGTAGGCCGCGGGATCCAGCGGGACGAGGTCCCCCGATCCGTCGACGGCGAAAACTGTACCGGGGATATGTTCTCCCTGGTCAGCCTTGACCTCTTTGGTGACCACAATGTGGTGGTCTCCGTGAAGCACCTGTCTGCTTCCGTAACTCAAGTTTCCAATAACCGCATCCATCGGCATCCTCCTAAGGTAAGGGTTCGGCTACGCCGTCCCTATACGTACTTTTCCAATCCGCTGAACGCGGATACCTGCGCCTCGCCTTCTTCGTCGGAAAGGTCGAGTTCCCCTTCTTTTACCGGGCCGGCCATGGCTTGAAAAATCCTGGTCAGAAGATCGACGGAGTCAACCTCTTCCTTTTTGCCGTCGCCGTCGGAAAGTTCGATGGTTTCGGTGTCGGCGGCGATCCGGTCGGCGAGGGCCACCAGGTCGCTCTCGCGGTCCTTGGGCACCTTACCTTTGGCGGCTTCCAGAAGCTTCTCGCGCCGGGTGGCGGCAACCTTCTTTTTCAGCTCGGCGTTCTCTTTCTCGACGTCCGACAGTTCGACGCCGGAAGCGCCGGATGAAAGCTTCTGTTCGGCAGCATCGGCCCGCTGCTCGGCAGCCTCGCGCGCCTGTTTTTCGGCCTCGTATTTGGCCTGCAGTTCTTCAAGAGTCATCCCTTCTTCCTCCTGTGTGGAATTGACGATTACCTCTTCCGGGTCGAAATCCGAAAGGTTTACGGCACCAAGATCCTTGAGATTTTTTACCGCCGCCGGAACCGCTCCAAGAAAAGCCAGGTGATGCAGGACCCGTTTCCCGTCCGCCGCACGCCGGGGGGCGCCGATGGACCAGGAGCTGTAAAGCCCGGCGTCGTAGGCCTCGGCTAGGAGATCGGAGAGCTCGACAACCCCTTTGAGGGTTTTGCGGTTTCTGTCGTAGGAAACAGAGCTTACCCGGCCGAAGGCGGGCATCCAGTCGGCGAGCTTGTGGCCGATGGTGACCGGAGAGCTGCCGCTGAAGGTCTGGGTGATTTCAACGAGGTCCTGTTCGGTGACTCTTTGGCCTCGGAGGCCGTGCACGCCGACGGTGGCGAGCTCCAATGTTCTTCGTACCATCTTGGCTGTGAGAATAGGGCCCCTGTCATGAAGGAATACAGAGGGAGTACTTCAAAAAAGGAAAAAAGCCATTTGCAAATAACGGCCCTACAATCGCGCGGCAGGCTGTAACGTATAATTTGACGTCTTTGCGGGAAAGATCGTTTTTAAACGGTTTTTAAACGGCATAGGGGCGAAAAAAAGCCGGGGGGAGTGAAACCGACCCGGCATGTGCCCTATGCTCTTGTTTTTCATCCGAAATTCACTTATTGCATAAGCGGTCCGGTGCGTTCCGCGCGGTCCTTGAGCCGGCCGTCCTTGTCCCGGTAATAGACCCGCAGCTCCACGCTTTGTGCGGCAGGATCATCATCGGATACGGCGAGGATTTTGCGGGCCTCTTCGATGGTAACGACCTCGCCGCGGGCGGCGCAATCTTTGATAAACTGTTCGAGTTCCTTTTCGTCTATCTCTTTGCTTCCCATGCGTCCCACTCCTTCAGGATCAGTTCACCGATAATCCTCGCGGTCTCCCTCGGCTGGGGAGCGTTGCGGTATTCTGCCCAGGCTTCGGCGATGAACTCCTTCTTGTCCGTTGCCCCGTAGGCGGAAACCTTAAGGGCCCTGACGTCGGCCGGGCTGCGGTCGTACAGCTCCAGTATAGCATCCTTCCTGCCGATCTCCAACAGATCGTCCAGCTGGTGGCCTATCTCGTGATCGGTGATGGCCTTGATCGAATCGGTGCCCGGGGGATGGTATCCGGTGGACACGTCATGCTTGAGGCTCTTCAGCAGGTCGTCCGGCGACTTGGCCCAGCGGCTGTTGATGGAGATCCCCTGCACCGGCTCCCAGCCGCCCCGCCCGGGCACGGACTGGGCGTAGCAGTGGGACGGAACAGGCGGGATCCTGACCCGGCGTTTTGCCCACTCATCCGAGAGTATTTCCGCCCGTTTCTCTTCCATTCCTTCGGCGATAAACGCCGCCTTTCTTTGCTGCTTCAGGTGCTCCCTGAGGGCACGGTTGCGCTCCTGGCTGGTACCGATAAACTTCATCCCGCTCCTGAGTTTCGGGTGGTCGTAGACCGAATCGTAGACCGCCTGGATCATCTGCCTGGCGACGTCGGGCTTGGCGCCCTTGAAGTTTACCTGATCGGCGATATTGTGAGAGATCGCCCAGTCTTCTGCCTGTTTGACGGTTTTAAATATCGGGACCTCTTCCTTGCCCCCGATCAGGTGCTCCTCGACGGTTTTGACCTCTCCGTACAACAGCTGCCGGGCTATGCGCTCGCGCATGCCGCTGGTGGGCTTCCAGAAGGTGTCATTGTCCAGGGGGTTGCCGCCGAACCCCGCCTGCACGTCCCTGGCGCCGGAGGGCAGCCGCGTAGGGGCAAGCCCCCGGGCCTTCGCCTCTTCGGCGTAGATACCGCGAACGGTTGAACGGCACTGAAAGTGCAAAGGCGGCCAGTTCTGCCGCCACCAGGGGTCCGCGTAGGGGCGGACGGTACCGGAGCGCGCTTCGCAGATGCCGGTCTGACGGGAGTCCTCGATGCCGATAAACTCAAGCAGCCGGGGAGGGTTCTTTTCAAAGCGCAGTGCACGGCCGGCGTTGTAGTTGGTCTGGATGTTGGTGCGGTAGACGTTTTCCCAGTACCAGGGGTTTTCCCGGGCCATGCCGGTGGCGCGGATGAACTCGTCCGTCTCGGTCTCTTCCAGGAAGGTGCGCAGGTTCTCCCCGTCGGCGCTTTCAAGGTGCTTAACGATCTTACGCCTGACCTTCTCGATGGCGTCGATCTGGGTGAGCCGCGCCACGGTAAAGGCGCGGAATTTCACCTTGTCCGAAAGGCTGTAGAACTCTTCCCGGGTAAGGGGGACCCTGTCGGATGCGAACTTTACCGCCTCCTCGAAGCTTACCGTCTGGTCGGGAACCAGTTCTGCAAAGTCCGAGAGGGCAAGTCCGTCGGCGGCGTGGTCCATCCCGAGGATAAAGGAGAGGAGAAAGAGGCGGTGGCTCTTTTCGATCAGGTCCTTGCTGGCGGGGGGAATGAAGCTGCGGTAGGTATCGGCCCGGCCCTCGGTAAGGTCGTCCAGGTAGTTCCTGACATTTTTCTCCACAAGAGTCCTGACCGCTTCGTAGGCATCATCGGAGAATGTCGAGAGCTCGGCAGCCTTAGACAGTTCTTTGGGCAGTGATACGCTCATACCAGTTTCAGTTTTTTTTTACCGTCATCGTCGGCAAGAGCGAGGGCTTCGGGCCGAGCCTGGACCACGAAGGTGTCCTCGTCATCGGCGGGCTCGGGCAGGCCGTAGCGGTCGTAGAGCAGACGGCGGCTGACGGGCACTCCCTGCTCAACGGCCTTCATGACCTGGTCGAAGGTGGCGCGGTTGGATAGGTCAAAGCCGCCACGGGGCGATGGTGCTCCAGCGCCGAAGTTGAGCTCCACCATCCAGTCGATAAGCTGCTGCAGGGTGTGGGAGAGGGCTACCGCATCCCCGCTGCACATGTTGTACAGGGTGTCCTGGTGGACCACCGCCTGGGCTTTTGTCCCGAACTCGGACTCCTGAGTCGCCAGTGACTGTCCGGTTATGGCGTAGGAAATCTCGGCGTTACAGGTGTTGATCAGGACTTGAAAGTCCTTTAACACCCCGGACATCTCCAGGGACTTGACCTCTTTTACGTTTGCAAGGGCCGCCCCGGATCCGGAGGAGACGTCGGTAAGGGCCGCGGAGATGATACCGGCCTTCTCTTCTGCCTGGCGCTCGTCCATGCTTTCAAAGAGGGCGATAAGACTGGGAACGCCGGCCTTCTCGGTAGCCGAGAGCCAGAACTCAAGGCCCGCGTGCTTGAACTTCCACATCCAGTAGCAGCGGCTCATCAGGGGGGTTCCGTAGGGGTTCTCGGCTTCCGGATCGTTGCGGTAGACCAGGAGCTTATAGGGGTAGTCCAGGACCTTGCCGGTGGAAGCAAGCAGCGGGGTACCGTCGGCACGGAAAAGAAAGCGCTCGGGCTTGCGGCTTTTCAGGTGCTTCGGGACCCAGTAGCCGTCCCGCTGCGCCCAGACCACCTCGGCTACCGAGAAGCCGTATTCCAGGGCGGAGAGAAATTCCCGCAGGTCCTGCTCCCAGTTCAGCTTGCCAGGCAGGTTATCCTTGATAAAGGAGAAGACCTGGTTGCTGGCCTCCTTCTGTTCGAGGTGCCAGGGAAAGGCGGTAACCATATCTTTGCGGAGGTTCAGGAGGCTGTCTATCTTTCCGTCCAGCTTCATCTCCCGGTAGACGGGGATCGAGCGGCCGGGCTCGCCCAGAATATCATCGGGGTTCGGCATGTAGCCGATAACACGTTCAAACTCATCGAGTTTGATGATCTCCATCTTCAGGTTTTTTACCGTGGCCATCTATACCTCTCCTCTTTTCTCTCTATTTCATGAATCCAGATCCGGGGCGGCGTCCGCCCAGGAGGCTGCGGACCTTCGACATGGTCCGGCCGGGGAAAGCCATGGGCCCGGCCTCTGCGCCTTCGGCCAGGGTTACCGCGTAGGCCAGGGCGTCGGGCTGGTCGTCAAAGGTGTGTTTGGGAAAGTTCCAGAGCTGGTCGATCAGCTCCTCAGAGCCGTCGGCCCGCAGGCGTATCAGCCCGTTCTCGATCAGGGGGCTGAGCTTGCGGATCCGCGTCTCCTTGTTCACTCCCTTGGGGCTGATCCCCTTGATGGGTAGATACACCCCTTTCTCCGCGGACAGGCGCATGACATAGCGCTGGTAGACGGTCTGGAAGGCGACGTTTTCCCAGGCAATCAGGGTATAGCGGAAGATCCGGTGCTTGAGGATCAGGGTCTCCACCAGCTCGGTCTCGCTGCAGGGCTTGCCCCAGCTGTCCAGCTCCCAGATAATCCCGGAACGGTCCACGCCGATGGAGACGATGGCCATCTGGTCGTGGCTGCCGGCGGACGGGTCGATACCGGCAAAGCGGCGCATGTCGTCCAGGCGGGGGAGCTCCTCCGGGCGGTACCAGTGGGAGCGGATCCACTCGATGCGGATGACCCGGTCCTCGTCGGAGAGGGGTTCGTTCTCCATTTCCGTGGAGAAGACCGCGGTACCAAGGTTCTTCTTTTTATTCAAGAGCTCCTCAGCGCTCCAGTGCTCCGGCCACAGTGGGCTTCCGTCGGGACGCCAGCAGGAGAAGCGGAAACCCGCCCAGTCGTCCAGGGTACCGTCCTCGATCTCCGCCAGCAGGCGGTTGACGATATCGTCGCCGTGAAAGATGGTGTTCACGAAAACGACAAATGCCTCCTTTCCCAGGAGGAAGACCACCCGCTTGGCCCAGCGGAAGATCTTGTCCCGCCAGGCGGCGGATTCGGCGGCATCATCCTTCATGAGGTCGTCCAGGATGACAAGGTCAGGACGATACTGGCGGTAGCGCACGCCGCGCATGGCGCTGCCCGCGCCCTTTCCCTGCAGGCACGTACCGTTGGCAAGCTCAAGACGGGAGTCGGCCCACTTGCCCTTCGCGGTTTTCTGGTCGCCGTAGTCGGCGATCAGAAGCTCGTTATCCTCAAGCTCGCTTCTGATGTTGATGATGTTATCCTCCGCCGCCCCTTGCGTAGCGCCGATAATAAGGACAAAGCGGTTCTTGCCGGTCAGAAGCCGCCAGAGGGGCTTGGCAAAGGAGTTGCGCACCGTCTTGCCGTGTTCCCGGGGTTCCACATCCACGATACCGGAAAGCTTCTTTACCGGGCGCATATAGCCGTGATACTTGGGGTTTATGAAGCTTTTAAGGCGGTTCAGATTGTACTCTGAGAGCCCTTCTTCGTTCTCCACCCGGGTAAGGATCTCCTGGTACTCGGCAGGGGCGCTGGTAAAGTAGTGGGGCAGGTAGGTGCGGCAGAAGTAGCCGAAATCATCCTTGGCCCGTTCCAAACGGCGGGCTTTCTCCTTCTCCGCCTGCTGCTCGGTCTCCCGTCGCTTCAGGGCGTCCTCTCCGCCGATCAGGTCCCGGAGGGCGGACTGTTGATGATCCATTACGCGTCGGCCTCCATGGCGGCGACCAGGGAGACGATCTGGTCAAGCAGCTGCGGGTGGCCGGAAAGCTCCTTGTTCAGCTTATCCATGAACTCCCGCTTGGCGGCCTCGTAGCCCTTCTGGAACTCAAGGCGGAAGCGGGCGATTTTTACCTGGCTGTTAGCAAGGCGGCTTACCGCGTCGGTCATTTTTACCGGGTCGTCGAAGTTAAGCTCCTCGATGTTCTTGACCTGGTCGAGGATCTTCCCCGCCAGCAGGCTGGTTATAGTCTCGTAGACCTCGGTGTTGGGGTTGTTCTTGACCGCGTCGATGATGGCCCGGGACTCTTCGTAGGCCTTGTTGTACTCCATGGCGGCCTGGTTGGCGCTTTTGATCGCCGTGCGAACCGACTCTCTGGATACGTCGTAGCCCTCCGATTTAAGAATATCGGCGATCTCCCGCAGGGTTTTGTGGTCCCGGTTGTACATCACAATCGCCCGATCGAGAATGTCCTGCAGCACAAGCTTGCTCTTGCGTCCCATGGCTACCACTCCACGATCGTCACGCCGGGATCGGTGACGGTCCCGTCGGAAAGGTCGACTCCGGCGGCGGATATCCGGTAGAGTTTGACGATTTTGCGCTCCTTGTAGGGGTGGGGCTTCTCGTCCTTGATGACAAAGCCTTTATCGGTCAGGTACTCCAGGGCCCGGACTATGTCGTCGGTTTCGTGGTATTCGTAGAACACCGCGACTATGCTCATCTCCTCGATCTTCTCGGGGTAGACATGGGCCAGGAAAGTGAGAAGCTTTCCCCGTAATTCGTTCTGTCTCACGCACACTTCTCCTTCAGAATAATCGCGCGGATTTCCCGCATTTCCTCACGCCATCCGCCAAGGGCCTGATAATGGTCTTCGCGGGTCACGTACTCACGCTCCACCGACTCAAGGCGCCGGCGGATCTGCTCCACCAGCTCAGCGGTTTCCCGGTCGCGCTCGTCGGAATGCTCCTTCAGTTCATCCAACTTCTGGGATATCTCGTACCGCAGGGAGCTGTAGGAGTCAGTTATGGTTTTGACCTCTTTCTTGATCTCCCGCAAAAGGAACCAGACGACCATGATCAGGATGATGATGGTCGGGATGATACCGAACTGACTGATGATGGTTAGAACTGCTTTATCCATCCGTCTCTTCCTCTTCTTCCGGGCGGTAGAGAAGCAGGAGGTCCAGAAGGTCCTGCTGGTAGCGCCTCATCCGCAGTATGTTGGTCTCCAGGTTGCGGTAATCGTCGAAGCCGAGCATAAGCCCCTGGGTGCCGTCCACGGTAACCGGGACAAACTCCACCGGCAGCATTCGGGGCTCCGGCGGCAGGGGAGCGACGTCGTATACCGCCTGTTCGAGTTCAGGAGCCGCTCTTGTCGTCGCGCATCCCGGGAAAAAGAGCATTAGCACGATCAAGAAGATCGTCGTCGTCAGCCTCATTGATTTCCGTTTCTTCACGCTCGGCCTCCTTTGCCCGCTCTTGTCTCGATGCCAGGTGATCCTTCAGCTTGTCCGCCGCCTTTACTCCGGCGGCCTGTCGGTCCAGAAGCTCCCTGATGCGCTTTCTCTGGCGGGCGACGGTACGGCAGCTGTACCAGAAGGCCGCCGCGCACAGGAGCGCGGCAGTCAGGCTTAGTACCGTCAGGTTCATGTCGCCTTCCCCACGGCGGTGGCGGCCTTGTTGCTCTTTATACCTGCAATCATGATGGCGATGATGCCCACTATACCCGGCCCGAGGAAGCCTATGGCAAGCTCCAGATTCAAACCCGATATCTGCTGTTTTATAAGGGTCAGGATGAACAGGAGCCCCATAAGGGCCATGGCGCACCAGTATTTCCACATGTCCGCATGGCAAAACTCGCCGGCAGGCAGCTCTCCGGTTGCCTTGACGATGGCCCGGAGGTCCAGGGCGGTGTAGGCGCTGGCGGCGGCAAGAAAGGCCCCGGCCATGGCGCCGATGACCGAACTTGAGGCAAGGAACCAGATACACAATCCGGTTACGATGGCCGCAAACAGCAGCAGCAGGAGTTGTTTATGCCGTACTCTCATTCTCTTCTCCTTCCGGGGCCGGGGCGATAACATGGGCCCATTTCGAGCGGCTCCCGGTAATTTTGAATATGCGCATAAAGTCGTCATGGGAAACGACGACGTTATTGCCGTGGTGGTCGGCGTAGCCTGTGCGGTAGTCGCCGAAGGGATCGTCGATGATGTATCCGGAAAGGTCGCTGTAGAACCCGGCGAGGGAGACCATGTGGTTCAGGACGCGGCCGTTTACCCGGAAGATGCCGGAGAGGACGATTCCGCAGCCGCGGCTCAGGGAGCCGAGAAGCTCGTCGAGGTCCCAGTCGGTCCTGAAGGTGTCGATATCACGTCCGGCCCACTGGTTGACCGCCAGGCGCAGCATGGCGTGGACCTCGTTCGGCGGGTACAGCACTGTTCCGTCGGCATCGAAAGCCCAGGGAGTAATGCTCCGCATCCTCTCCAGGGACTCGTCGCTCTGAAGGCGGCTTGTCAGATAGTCCTCCGGCTGCATGCCTTCGGGGTGCGGAAGGTCCCAGCCGGCCTGCTTCAAGGCCATGACCAGGCTGGTGGTGTTGCAGGATTCCAGGGGAATCAGGGCGTTGTTGCGCTGAGTGTGGTACTGGCTGTCCCGGCTGAAATCGAGTTTCATGCTGACCAGCATATAGAGGGGTGGAAGAAGGAATACAGAGGGAGTACTTCAAAAAGAGTGTTTAACGAAGGGGATAAGAGGAGGAGTCAGAAGAGGGTCGGCTGGTCTTTGTCGAAGTCGAGGTGCTCGTAGGTGTGGATAATCTCGCGGATCTGCCGGGTAGTCCGGCCGTACTTTATGGAAAGGTCCCGGTAGGAGGCGCCCTCCTTGTACTCCTTACGGATCTCCTCGTGCTCAAGGTAGATCAGCACGTTCTTGGGAAAGTAGACGGTCTCTCCGGCGAACTCGCGGCACAGGCGCACGGCGTTCTCCTGGCCGATAAGGGCGGCTATCTGTTCCAACTTTTCATTCATTCCCTGCATACTCACCTTGTTCCCTCCTTGCGTTCGGTTCATTTTTCGGAATGCGGCCCGTTTTACGGTAAAACTCGGCAAAGGGGCTCATTTCAAGCTCCAGCTGACCGACAGACACGGCGCCGGTATCGATATCTTCACTGTCGTCGGCTACGTCTCCCGCATTCGGTCCGGCGGAGGCTGCGCCTTCGTTCCGGTTCAAGTACCATTTTTCAAAGCGCTGGAAGCTGTCGAGGGGGCACTGCTGCTGGAACTCGCGCCAGGCGTCCAGAATCTCCCGCCCGCCGTAGATCTTTGCCATCTCGACGGCAAGGGCCTTCTCCGATTCCTGCAGGTCCCAGTCGTAGGGCTTTTGCAGCAGACGGAAATACTCTTCCCTTTTCATACCGAAAACTCCGCTTCCGATCCGGGAGGAAGGGCCGATACCAGGCGGCCGCGGTAGCGGTCCCAGACCACCGGCACCCGCACCCCGTCTATCTCCATAAGGAGGATCCACACCCGCCGGCTCTGCTTCTCCAGTACCCGGGTATGCCCGGGGCCGACGCAGGAGCAGAGCTCGCGGTAGCGTGTACGGTTGATGCGCATACCGTAGCGCTCGTATAAACGGCTTTTAAAGTGCAGGTACTGGGCCCGGTGCTTCGGTATGTCATGCTTCACTCATCCTCCTCCTTTAAAATAGTTCGAGCTGTTCGCTTTCCGTCCTGGTCCGCCAGGTGGTGGAGAGCTTGCCGCTTACCCGGCAGCGACGCTTTCCGGATTCGGCTACAAGCCCCTTGGCGACAAGTTCGCTGCGCCGCGGGCGGATGCCGTTGGGGTCGGTAAACCCGGCCTTCATGGCAAGCTCCCGATCGGTAGAGTCCGGGAAGGATTCGATCAACTCCAGCACAAAGCGCTGACGCGCCCCGAGCTCATCGATGAGCTCCTGCAAAGATATGACCGATGTTTCCCGGACTGCTTTTCTCATGTCAGGCTCCTTGCTCCCCTCCCAGCTTCTGGATACCCACAATCACCTCGCTGGCCCGGCGGGGGGTCAGAAAGCGGGGGTGGTCGATCCCGCAGGTGCGGCGGATAAAGGCATGCAGGGCCTGGGGAGTCTTTTCGCGGGAGTAGCGCTTCCAGAGGGCCTCGATGTAGGCCATCTGGCGGGCAGAGCAGCCCCAGGAGTCGGGGTTTACCTGGCGAGCGCTGCCTGAGCGGCCGCGCTTGAACCCGAACTTGGCGAAGCCCTGCATAACCGCTTCGAACTGGCCATCGGTCTCTATTTCCGCCGCTGAATGGACACCGGCGGCTCCTTCCAGGAGGGCGCGGTACATATCGTCGGAGAGGCCGGTCTGTTTTTTCGCCACGTGGATAAGCGCCAGCCGGGCGCGGCGGTTTTCCAGACGGGTAGCTGCGGCGGTCATAGAAGCACCGTCCCCCCGTCGGCAACATCCAGGCTGCGGCGGTCATGGTCAGACAGTTCTTCGAGGCCGTTGACCTCCTTGGCGGTCCAGGCTTTCAGGTGCTTGTCCATGAGGCGGCGCACCTCCTCCTCGAACTCGCCCCGGTCCTCGAAGCTGGGGAAGGCGCGGGTATTGAACTCCACCAGGCGCTCCACCTGGCCGTAGCGCTTTATAAAGACCTGCCCGGCGCTGTAGTGCCAGAAACCTTCCAGGGTCAGCTGCCGCTCGTCCGCGGCGCCCCGGCGCTCTTCGCGCAGGCGCTTACGCAGGGCGTTGTAGGCGGCGTGCAGGCTCTGGTACTTGATGATGTCCAGCTCTTCGGCGTTGCCGCTGTTGATGAGGGCAAGACACCATGTCACCTTGGTTCGCCCTATTTGTAAGAGGTGTGCCAAGCGCTCGCGCTCGTCTTCTGCCCGTTGTGTCTGCCGTGCCTGTTCCACCATTTTTTCAAGTGTCAACGTTGACACTTGATTGTTTGCATTATTGGAGATTTCTTCCAGTTTAGACTTTCGGCCCGCTTTTTTCCTCTTTCCCCCGTGTTCCCGGCGGCTTTCCATGGTGCGCACGGCGTGGAAAATGTCCCAGTCGCTCATGTTGCGCCGCTGCCCCTGGGCGGCCAGGGAGTATTCCAGAGCGAGGAGCTCGTCGCCGAACTTGTGCCGCTGGGCGAAGACCCAGCCCCCGGTGGAGTCGCTGCGTTTTGCCGCCTCAAGGCGGTGGTGGCCGTCTATAAGTATGTCCTTGCCCCGGTGGTGCCAGACGGTTACCGGGTAGCCCTTGTCGTAGCCGGCCCGGTCGATCAGGTCGACCAGGTTCTCGATGCGGAACTCCTCTAACGGAAAAAGGTCCGAGAAGGGGCTCTGCACCTGGATCTTGTCGATTTCCAGCCACAGAAGCTCCACGAAGGCCCTGCCGTGGGTGTCGTATACTCCGTATTCGTCCATGCCCTCTAACCTCTCCCTTTTACGCGTTGGCCAGGTCCAGGGATATCTGGTCGTAGCCGCCCTCTTTGTTGCGCCGGTAGATGCGGATGTACTCCTTGCTGCCGGCCACCTGGATGCTCTCGGTGATGGCCTCCATGGCCTTCTTCCACTTGTCGTGGTCGATGGCAAGCCGCCGGAGGCCCAGAATACGGCTGGTGTTGATCTTGCCCTGCTTGTCCACGTAGAAAGCGTCGTTCACCAGGGCGCGGATCTCGCTCCGGGAACCTTGGGACCACTCCTTGATGCACTGGTCTATCAGCTCCTTGGCCACCTGTAGCCGCTCGTCGAAGTAGATGTGTTCGTTTACCGCCACCAGCACCCGGAACTCGCCGTCGTAGGTGGTAAGGGTTATGTTGCCCTTCTTGCCGCCGATTGCCACGCCGAAGCGCTCGGAGGAGAGGTCCACAAAGGCGCGGATCTCCTCCATCACCTGGCTGCGGTAGGCCGCCAGCACCCGGCGCACGTCCAGGGCCTTTTCCACGATGCCGCGGACGGTCTGGTCCCGCAGCTTGTCGATTTCGTTTACCATCTCTTCGGGGACCAGTTTTCCCTGGCTGTCCAGAAGGTATCCTTTCGGTATCTCGTTCTGTTTCATGGTTCTCTCCTCTTCTTTACGCCAGCCGGGCGGTCAGAAAGACCGTCTGACGGCACTGTTCCAACACGTCCTCGTCCAGGGCTATGTCGTTGAGCATGGTTACCCGGTAGGCCCGCTCGGCCAGAAGGCTCACCAGGCCCGGGTTGCCCCCGGTGAGCTCCCGGAAGGCCTTGACGATCTGGTCGGTTACCTCGGGGAATATGGTGCGGATCAGGGCCTTTACATCCTTGACATCCAGGCTGTGGCGGTTCAGGTCCAGAAATACGCCGATGCGCCGCTGCAGCTGTTTAAAGTCCCGGGGGTTCTGGAAGATGTTTCCCATAAGCTCCCGCACCCCGATAAAGACCACCGGGCAGAGGGCCTGGTCGAAGACCACCCTGCGGATCATGTCCAGGATGGCCGGATGCAGGTAGTTGGCCTCGTCCACCACCACGATGGCGGCCTTGTCGGTCAGCTGCTCGATGATGCCCTCTTTCAAAGCTACAATGCTGTTGCCCTTGATGTTCAACAGCCCCGCGAGCTTGCGGACCA
>NPIE01000606.1_pt1 | contig 29095 bp, 54 predicted proteins | sample 8637661 | NCBI WGS metagenome assembly NPIE01 (sample SAMN07420842, study PRJNA396082) | bioreactor metagenome | isolation source: sample BA12 brine-fed electro-methanogenic bioreactor BA | place: Japan: Kochi | collected 2016-12-09 | reverse complement strand
CGTGGTCGCCTTCGTGTCGGTGACGCCTTCGTTCAGCTTCCTCCAGGTCGGGGTGGGTACGGTCGCGCGCCGGATGATACGGTGCCCGGTCGGGAGGTTACCCTCCTTCCAGGGGATGTCCTCGATGATGGGGTTCGATTCGTTGAGGATTTCAGCGACGGGCCCGATATTCCCCGAGGGGTCGAGCATCTTTGCCACATCGACAAGATTCAGCTTGTTTCCAACTTCTGCCATTTGGTTTCACGCTCCTTTTCTGCATCAAAAAAGCCGCCCTCGTCGTCAGGGGCGGCCTTGTCTTGTTTTGTTCCTTCTTACTTCCCGCGCGTTACTGGTTCTTCGCGTACCGTCTCGCGAGCTTCTGCTCGGCGGTGAGATTCGATTCGTCGTCGGTCTTCTTCGCGCCCTGCCCGTCGACCCAGGTGTCGTCACCCATACGCTTACCTAGCTTCCACATGTCGCGGATGACTTCCGGGTGCGATGTGAAGCCGACGGAATCAAGCAAGGCGATGGTCTTCTCGGAAAACACTTCGGACATGGCCTTGTTCGCTATGCCAAGGTTCTCCTGCAGTGCCTTGCCGCCGTATTCGGCGTCCTTTTTCGCGTCGGTCTTCCATTTCTCGACTTGGTCGGCGTAGGCTTTCATCTCGTTCTTGCGAAGCTCGACGTAGGCATCAACGTACTTTTGCGCCTGCTCGTTGGTCAGCTTGTTCTCCTTGAACAGGGGAGTGAAAGTCTCAAGCGCGGCCTCGTCCATCTCTATCCCGTCGGGGAGCTTGATGTCGTAGGATTCCGGAACTTTAGATTCCTCGTCGTCTTCCTTGTCTTTATCCTTGTCGTCTTCTTCGTCCTTCTTCTCGTCGTCTGCATTGTCGTCTGGTTCCTTGTCCTGTTCATCCTTGTCATCGTCCTGTTCGACGGAAAGATGGTCTTCGAGTTGGTCGGCCTGCTTCTCTTCCTGCTGCTGGTCCTGTTCTCCTGTTCCCTTGTCCTCGTTCGGGGATACGGTGTCATCCGTTCCCGTCAGAAGGTTCTCGGTGTCAGGCATTCGCACTCGCTCCTTTCGTGTAATCATGACCCTCTTATGAGGGTTGACTGCAAAGCTGTAAAAAAAATTTAAGCCGCCAGCCCCGCCCCCGCTCAATTAGCGGCTTACGCCCTAACTCACACCTCAATCAGCCTGACCCTGGCCTTGTTCACCACAACGGCTCAACCGTGGGAATCACCAGCCCCGGATACCGCAAGTACCAGTTCCCGTTATCGTCCTTCTCCCACACGCCTTCCTTTTGCGCTTTCTTCACCTTCTTTTGTTGCTCTTTGGTCATCACCTCAAGCCCGCCTTCCAGCGGGTCTACGCACTCGATTCAGCCCAAAACCTAAACCCCCGCTCCGATGATTTGCATGACGATAACCAGCCACAACACCTGCGCTATCACACCTACAATGATTACCGGCTTCAGCAAGGCTCTTTTCCCAGCCAGCCAGAAGCCAACGCTCAGGCAAGTGGCAATCAGCGCAGGGAAACCGAGGATCACAAAGTCAATCATGCCATGCTATGCCTCCTTGAATAAAGCCTGGTGGACGCGCGGGGAGTTGAACCCCGGTTGCGGCAAGTCCGCTACGCAGCCCCACCGCCTGACCCGTCACGCCCACGTATCCGTTCCTCAAGTTCGACAAGCTCATACACCATCACAGGCACGTAATTCTCGCTCGTGGCTATCGGCTCGTATGTCTTGCACGGTTCATCGTCATCCGCGTCCATAGGCCACGAATAATAATCACACCATCCGGTTATCGTGTCTCTCCAGTGAATGCAATCGCTACACTTTTTAGACATAACTCACCACGCCCTACTGCCACATGAACACTGCTTAATAAACGCCTGCACAGAAGGTAGCCTCTTGGGCTACTTACTACGCAGAATTATATTAAATCACCTTAGTGCCACTTGGTGCATCAAGTTGTCCCAAGTCTGTCCCAAGCCTGTCCCAAGTGACAAAATCTGTCGCAACCCATAAAATAGCTATGGGGAGCGGCTAACCATGTCAATCCTCCACGGTCTTCAGAAAGCTTCGCTCCGGCGCGCCCAAAAACTCCGGCTCGTCCAGAAACGGGCACCAGGGCGGTACACCGTCATCCCCGTAATGACGCTTGCACCAGTCAGCCAGCTCCCACTTGCCAACCGACGACGGCGAGATCACGGGCTGAATGCCCGACGGCGCCCGGGGATGCACAGCAATCCCCTCATGCTTGCATATCCTGTCGGGACCCATCACGAAATACCTGTCACAGGAAGCACAGGTCGGGATCCAGAAGCGGTCAACGTACCAGGGCATATCAGGACTTCCCCTTCTTGTCCCGGAAGCTGTACAGCCCGTCTTTCGCCTCACGCTGCATGACAGGGAACATCTCCGGGCATGCTTCCATCAGATCGCGCATCATGGCAAGCCCCACGTTCCGGTGCCCTTCGAGGAAATAGCCTCTTGAATTCCCCGTGAACGTACTGCGGAAAACGCCCGTGAAAGACATGTACCGCCACAAAAAACGCCGGAACCGCATATCCTGCATCAGGTCGTAAAACTCGGCGAGCTCCATGCGCCGCGCCTTGTCGTTTTCCTCCTGCTGTTTCTTGCCTTCCGGGTCTTCCGGCTCGAATATGCCAGAGGGCGGAAGCATCAGGCATTACCTCCGGCACCAGGCGAACCAAGCAATGCGCCGATGGCGTTGTTCTCGCGGTTTTCAATCTGGCTCATGGCTTTGCCCGTCTCGGCCGCCTGCTGCGCCTGCGCCAGCTGCTGTTGCTGCTGCATCGCCCGGGCACGCTCCGCGCGGATAAAGTCGCGCTTCTGCTCGTCGCGCAGGATGTCAGGGTGGATGCCGATCATGTCGCCGTAAATATGAACGGTTTTGTCAAAGTCTATGTTATCCAGGACATCCGGCGCGCTGCCTGCGCCGGCCTGCAGTTGCGCGACGTTGCCGACGAACATTGAGAACTGCTCGACCTTCTCCATGCCGGCCATCCGCTGCGCCTGCGCAAGCACGGAGATGTACTCGACCTTCAGTTCCTCGCCTTCAAGCTCCGGCGGCGGGGGTGGTGCGATCCCGGCCTCCATGATGTACGAGAACGCCACGTCAATGAGCGGGTCGAGCAGGTCAGAGTACAGCTGTTCAAGCACCGGCCCGATCATGAGCATCTTCTCCTCATGCCGCTCGACAACTTCTCGCGCCGTCACGTCCCGGCCTGACAGGGATTCGTTCGCGAACATCAGGAACAAGTCGTTGAAGAAGGACTTGCCGATCCAGTACTGCAGGTCGTCCGTCCAGACCTTGATTCGCTCGGGGTGGAAGTCAAGGGTAAACAGGGGCCCGAAGCGGTCTTGTGACGGGTCCTGCACGTAGTTGACGCCGCCCGGCAGCTGATTCACGCCGATCGTCTCAAGCGACGGCGGAGCAACCAGCGGCGGGTCAATGCTCATATCCATGGCCTTGATGGTCTTTTTCTGGAACTGCTGGTATATCTGCACCAGGCCGAGTGCCGTTTCGCCCGGCCCCCAGCCCCACGGCGCGCCAGGCACGACCGACCAGCGCGGGGCAAGCACGTTGAAATGACCGTACCCGGATTCGCGAAGAAGCCGCTTGTTCTCGTTACCGGAATCCTCGTAGTAGACGCTCCGGTACGCTTTCCCGGAATTAAAAGGCTCGTCAGGCTTCTGTTCCTCGTTTGGCTCGATAAAGTGGTCGACCAAAACGAGCGTGTCCTCATGGTTTTTGAGCAATTCGCGCAAGCCCTCACTGCAGTTGTCCTTACCGAACTGCTTCGCCACGGCGTAGGCGGGAAGCCAGAACTTGCGCCCGAAGGAATCAACTTTCAAATCGTGCCCGACGCCGATCACGTACTCGCCGATCGTCAGAGGCCGAAGCCGCAGGACTGAATTGAAGTCCCTTTCGGCGACCACGGCGGCTGTCCCGTAGGGCAGTTCCTTGTACACGTGATGCAGGCCCTGGTACACGTTGGACTGCGAGAAGATCGAGTACATCAAATCCTCGATCGCCTTCAACCATGACTTCGCGCGCTTGCTCCGGTTTCCCGCCGGGTGCCTCGTGCCCAATTGGAACCATGGGCGAGCAGGGGAGGTCAAGCCGCCCTGCAGCCCGGCAGCCATGACATTGACGGCATAAGTGGGCGCCGGGTGATAGATTTCCGCCACGCTGCGCTGTGCGTCTGTCGGCTTCGTCCCGTCGAAGAGCCCGTTCCACGGCAGAATAAAGGCCGTGATATCCTTCCACCACGGCTCCATCGGCTCTCGCAGTTTGACCAGTTCCCGGAATCGACGCTGTACGCGTCTCATCAGAGCTTCGTTTTCAATCGGCATCGGCCGTCAACTCACTCTCCGAGCAGTTTTTTCTTCTTCACCGGTGCAGGGGCGAGCAGTCCCTGGCTGCCCGTCGCCACGGTATCCTCACGCCCATAAGCCGCGGCTCGTCTCCTGCGCTCGGCGTCCAGGCCGCGATTAATCTGCTGGCCCTCGTTCTTGTTCACGGGCGGCTGTTCGATCTTCGGCATCTTCGGCTTGTCGAATATGCACATCAAGGCATTACCTCGCTTTCCGGTTTTTCGCTAACGGGTCGTATTTGTCGGCGTTGGAGAAGCGTTTCTTAGACGCATTCGACCTGTCGGTCAGTTTGAGTTTCGGCTTGACCGGGGCCGCAAAGGTTAACACCAACGCGTCGGCGATGTCAGGCGATTTCCCGCCGCGTTCCTTGATCTTTTCTTTCGGCTCCAGGACCATCCGGTCTGACGCGTCCATCTTGTACGTAGGCGTGACAAGGTCTGTCTTCAGTTCCGGGACGTTCGGAATCACTCCGCCGGCCTCCAGCCATTCCCGGCACCGATCCCACATCTCGCTCCGCTTGTTCGCGTACCGCGCCGGGTCCGTCGCCTTGCCGCCGAAATTGACCTCGATGGCCGGGTACCCCAGTTGCCGCAGCCGATCAATGACACCCTCACCGCGCCCGGCATCGATAAACAGAGCGTCCGGCTGGTGGTGGTCGTACTGTGCGGCGATCCTCTGCGCGAAGGTCATGTTGTCGATGTCGTGAAACACGATAGGCTCATGGGCCCAAAGACCCTGTCTCAGGATGATGACGCTCCTGTCGTCGCCGAACCGCGCCACGTCGACGCCAAGGATCTTCGGGGCGCCGGCAACGTCCCGCTGGGAGATGGCTTTCCGGCACGACTCCGACACCAGGTCGATCGTTATTAGCGTGTCGTCGGAGGAAGCGGAGAAGTCACACAAAAATTCCTGTCTAAACGCCGCGTCTGACATGGTGGCTTTCGCCATATCAAGCTCTGATTGAGGGATTATTTTCGTCTCGTCCACTCTGTACAGCGCCGCGTGCCAGTCGTCTGCGGTCTGGGCGTACTCGTACAACTCGTGAAATAAATTCATGCCCTTCGGGGTCCCGATAAAAACAGCCCAGCCGAGCCTGTCAACCAGCGTCGGACGCACAATCTCGCCCCAGACCTCAGGTTTCATCTGCGCAACCTCGTCCATAACAACGCCGTCGAGGTACATCCCGCGTATCGCGTCCGGATTATCGGCACCCAGGAGTATGATTCTTGAGCCGTTCAGAAGCGAGATGGTCAGTTCCGATTCGCTGACCTTTGTATCCGGCAGCGGGGCGGTGTATTTCTTGAAATAATCCCAGGTGTTCCGCTTCGCCTGTTTCAACTGTGGCGAGAGGTAGGCGAAGCGGCCGTCCCCGGTGCTGCTCTGGATCGCCCGTTTGATCGTCTCATTGACTGCCAGGACGGTTTTCCCGAGCCGGCGGTGGGCGACGATGACGGAAAACCGATGGCGTTTCAGCGCTTCGTGTATTTCATTCTGCGGATACCTGGGCGCATAGGGAATGACAATCTCGCGCGGCTTCGCAGCGGTTTGTGCAGCCATCAGCTTTCATCAGCCCACTTCACGACGATCGGGCCGCCGTCTTTCCCGGAATGCTCCAGGTGCTTTTCGTCCCGCCAGCCGTAGTTGTTCTTCAGCGAGAAGATGATGCCCGGGGTGAAGGTCGTTTTGTCGGTGAGACGGGCCTCTAGCCACTCAAGGATCTTTTGCTTCGCCGTTTTTATAGTGTCGGAAAACTCGTCATCTTTAGCGTAGTGAATCAATTGATCTCTATCCAACCCACACGCCAAAGCTAAACCAGTAACTGTGTACGGTTTATTTTTCTCATCACATTCAGCGAAATAGGCATCAATCTTCTCTTGCAGCTCAGCAGCGGATTGATATTTTCTCGGTCGTCCACCTTTTGCCATGGTCTCACCTCCAGGAGAAACAGGATTTTATAAAAAAAGGCCCCTGCTTTTTAGCAGGAGCCTGATAAATTTCAGGGGCTTGAGTAGAAGCCCCTGGGTGTAACGGTGGCGCTGGAGGAGGGAGGAGAAATTTGTCTTTTTAAGAGCGGATTCGTCAATACCTGTCGGCACCGACTAATCTCCCACTCTAGCAAAAAAGTGTACCAGCTCGTCGAATTTCTGTCAACTGTTGGAATTTCAGTACAATTCCACGCAATTCACAGTCTGGACTATGGTCACTATACGTCAACCCGAAATACCCTATAAGCCATACCCCTCAATTATCCGTATTTCTCAAATTGCGATACCTCAGAGACAAGAACTTGTCTTAAGGCACCCTATGTATCACTAGCAAAAAAGTAGGGCCCTTAGAAACCGTCTATTTACGTTTCAGGGTTTTTGGTTCTGGTTTTTGATTGCGCTCCCGGGATCCTTTTTCGCCGCCGCGATTTTTTCGGGAATCAGGAATCCGGTATCAGGAGTCAGGAGTCAGTAAACAGGAGTCAGGAGTCAGGAGTCAGGAGTCAGCAGGGAAAGTACTATGCAGGTATGGTGTTTGCACCGTGCTTGTATGGTGCTAGTCCGGTGCATGGGTCTTTAGCCCCACGAAACAGGCATAATGAAGGGCAAACAATAGGCCCATAGTCTCATTTTGATAAAAAGTTAGAAAAATGCTTGACAAAGCGCAAGGAGGGTGTAAGATGAATCTAGAAAACCTTTTAAAAAAGCTATAGAAAAATGCTGGAGGTGTAGGAGATGAAATTTGATACTTATGGAAACGGAAACGGCTTAGACGATTTGTATGTCCTGCCCGAAAACGAAGCAGAGCGGGAAGCAATCACGAAGTTTCTGAAAGCAAATTGGCTGCCATATTCAACGACCGTGGCAGACAAAGAAAGCGACTGGGGAAATCAAATGTTCTTTGAAATACCTTTTGCCGAATGCATAAAGGACAAAATATCAGCACTAGTACAGTGTGAGGAGGTGCAGGAGATGAGGTTCAATCGGGCAGAGAGTATAGCGATTTACAGAGCGGCATACAGAGCAATGACGGAGCATCATGCAGATATGGACGTAATCTGGAGTAACGAAGGAGCACGCCCCATAGCGTCAGGGGCCGCGCTAGATCACCACGTGGTGATAATGCAGAACGTCCAAGCCTCGGATTTTGGGCAGGATTTTGACCCCGAAACATGCACGGAGGATGAGTTTGTCGATATGTGCATGAATTGCTGGGGGCCCGTTGAGGCAACCAGGGATTAGTAATTACGCTTAGGCAATAGCACAACCAGGGGGCCGTCAACGCGGCCCCTTTATCTTGCTCCAGAAAGGAGACTTGACATGCGTTATATCTTGGAGATAGCTGTGCCAACGCGTCTTGATGGCTTGCAATCGTATCGCTGGAAACAGGTTTGTATGGCAGATGATTTAACTTCATTTGGTCAACTCTCAACACGGGGAAACACACGGATTACTGACCGAGACACGGGTAAAACATATCATGACGGATGGTATTCGCAGCCACTCGTCTAGGAGGTTTTAATATGGCAACGAAAAAACCAACGGCACCACGCATCGCCCCGCAGAGCGCGGGGCATTATCCCAGTCTGTACCCGAGCCTGAACGCCGGGCTGGAATACACGCTTGACGCTTTCCCGGCGCTGTACCGGAGGACTTTGCACGGGCTGAAGGGACGTTTCGAGAAAGCGGAACTGCTGCTGATCCTCGACGTGTTTAATGGGCTAGTCCTGACGCCCGGGCTCGCCGGCCAGCAAATCGGCATCCAGGTATCTGACGGGATCGCACTCGACAAGCTGAACGAAAAATGGGTTGTGGACGGGCAGATGCTGGAAGCAAAACTTGAGGACCTGCATATTTTTGACCGGGCGTGCCTTGAGATATGGGCGGCCGCATACTGGAAAAAAGAAACTGAAGCTGGTGCATGGGTTCAGGAACTCCTGTAAATCCGGCTCCTGATCCGTAGGCGAAAGCGGCCGGGGAAACCCTGGATTCGATACTGCTAACTGGGGTTTTCCCGGCTTTTTGGTGCGATGTAGTCTGATCCTCTCGTGTATCTCCATGACCCCTATATTACTTGCAACGTAGAGCTTGACAATAGTATAAAAGCGTGTATCATGGTACACGAAGCACGTAGATATGAGAGATAAAAGGACACGCGAAACGTATAATCAAACAACAAACAACGAGAGGGGGAAAAGGAATGCTGGGCTTGAAGGCGGCACGACAGAAACAGGGATTTACTCAGGCAGAAGTGGCGGACAAACTGCATGTGGCGAAGAATACCGTGTATCGCTGGGAGGCGGGGATCATGCAACCTCCAATGGATATGGTCATCGCCCTTGCGAATCTCTACGAATCAAGCGTTGACGAACTCATCCACCCGCCAAACCCTCAGTCACCCCCCGGCTAGGGGAGGAACGGCGTCTCGTCCTCCCCGACGAACGGGGGGACATTATTATTTGGGTCAGGATAGAGAGGCAGGGGCAGCGCCAAATGGTACTGACATTGTAAGGGAGGGACCGCATAGCAGAGCAGAAACCAAGGGACACGATCGACGTCTTGTGGGAGGAGCAGCCCGAGATATTTGATCCGTTGTACGGGCTGATCCGAAAGGTGATTGCGAGGCTGGCGGAGGGAGATGAACAAAATGACCAAGGAGACGCTGGAGCAGATCAAGAGAAAGGAGGGGCTTGTGTCCCCGTCCGATGAAAACGTTTTTTGGGGCTGGCATTGCCAGGACTGCACCCACTGGGAGCGCATCAACGGGAAGGGCCGGTGCCTCTTGACGGGAGAAGACAAGTGGCCCGGAGACCTGGCCTGCGAGGACTTCGCGCAATGAAACGGCTGATTAGCGCTTCTCTTGGCATCTTGGTATTCGCCATCGTTTTTTATGGAGTCTCTTACATGCTGCACACCAACCGGCAGATCGACACCCTCGAAACACAGGTAGTGACGATGTATCACACGGGCGTTGAGCATGGCCGGCAGGAAGAGAGGGCGAAAGCCATGGAGTACCTCAACAGGTACCGGGAGCAGATCGCGGAAGTGCTTCGGGGATACAAGCGATGCGAGGAGCCAGAAAACGGCAGAACGAATTTAACAGCCGGAGAGCATGACCAATGAAAGCATGTGAAAACTGCGGGAAGTGTTGCATGGGGTCCCGTGCGGAATGGCGGAAAAACACGGCATGAATGGCTGTATGAGCAGCAAGCTAAACCACGCAAAGAATTATTCAACCCAAAGGAGGTTCTTTATGATCAAAACAGATCCCACAATGCTGGTCTGTGACGCGACGCCCGGACCGTGGCAGTCTGTAGTTGGTGTTACGAATGGCGGAGGACGGCTCATTATTGAGTCACATGATTTCGGTGCAATCGCTGCAACGTCCTTGAGAGGGGCACCGAGCACACAATCTCGCCTTTCTCCAGATTCACCATATTACCGCAGTAGTGAGCTTGCAGTTATAGAATCCAACGCACGTCTGATCTGCGCGGCTCCACCGCTCCTCAAGGTCGCCCAAAAGCTACTGTTGTGGATGGAAGAGTGCATGGCCGCGTGCGATTTTAACCAGGACGACATAGACCTATACCACGAGCTTCGCCAGACGATCAGGACGGCTGGCGGGTTCTCATCCGATACACATTGGTGGCAAGGGCCGTGCATATGCGACGCATGTGGCCACACATGGCAGGGTGTTGTGGAAATCCCCATCGAGACTACCAGTCCGCAGATTCCACTTGAGTGTGGCGAATGTCACCAGATGACGGGACGTCCGGCATGAGCTTGTGGCAGCACTACGACAAAGTAATCACGAGGATGCACGCCGACATCTGCCGCTTAATCGAAGAGAAGGCTGAAATAGAAGCTTGCGTTGAGGAACTTATCGCTATCAGAGACCAAGCTCGTGCGGTCCACGCAACCGGTTGCGGGACCTATAACGACAAGCGCACCTCGGTTGACCGTAAAAAACTATCGGACCTGGGTCTGATGGTTAAGGAGTCGTACAAAACGATACCTTCGGAATTTAACGGCTCCGAAGCGGAAGTTGATGTCAAAACCACTACCGGTGAGTCGTTATGATAAGGGTTGCACAAGGGGACCCGGAGCAATGGGCGGCATGGGTGATCCAATACGCCTATGCCTACAACGTGCCGTCAATCGTCCTGCTTGGCAAAATCTGTCAGGAATCGTCCTGCAACCGCCAGGCCGTTTCGTCAGTCGGGGCGGTCGGTTTGACGCAAGTCCGGTGGCGTTTCTGGGGCGACTTCCTCAAGGATCGGGGCATCGCCTACCACGAAAAAGACCTCTTCGACCCGGAAACCTCGATCCACGCCGGGGCAGCGATCCTTTCTTACCTCATCGAAAAACACGGAGACTTGCAGGGAGCGCTCCGGCGCTATTCCGGCGGGGCAACGGAGTATTTTGCCAAGGTTATCGCGAGAGCGACGGGAGGGGGGAAGTGAGATGAAGGAGATCAGGGAAGTGTATCCATCTTTTGACGGATTAGAGTATGAATATAAGCCGCTTTTGGAATCAATGGAATACGAAATATTGGTAAAGGTTGACGAAGATGATTACCAAGGAGATTCATGGGTTCTTTTCAAAGACGGCACGCGATATGGTTTCTTGAATTTCGGGTGGGGCTCATGTTCTGGATGCGATGCTCTGCAGGCCTGCGAATCTCTTGAAGAGATCGAATCGCTCCGAAATGAACTTCACAAAAGTATTATCTGGCATCAAGACAAAAAAGCGATGATTGATTGGCTGTTGAAACATCAATGGTGGAAGGATGCCAGTTTTTATGTAAGCGACTCAGAATATTACACCGCTTACTTTGTCGGCCTCGCGTTGGCGAAACTGGCAAACCCGTATTTTGAGAGGGGTAAATAGGATGCGGAAACTGACGGCGGTTTTGCTTGTGTGCTTGTTGTCGTCAAAGCCTGTGGCCGCCCATGCTTTTGAATTGAAGGGGAATGTCGGCCACGGTCTGGAGGGGTTTCACACATCTATTGGTTTTATGGCCCCACAGGCTGGAACCTAAATTTTTGAGGGAGGGAAACGAAATGGTTGAAAAGCATATTTGGGGAGGCCACATAGAGATCCTGGAATGTCAAGGGACGTTCTTCGCGGAATACAACATCGGGGCTGAACGGTACACCGGGGCTGGTGAAACGGTGTCCCTGGCATTCAGAAGGCTGATCCAGGAGCTTATCGATGTCGGGCTACTGTATGGGGGAGAGGTGGAACAACATGCGTACTAAAACCATCACCAGGCTTCCGGAACTTTCCAAGGCGGGAATGGCGTATCTCGAAACGGATGAATTTCAGGAGGCCTTTTGCAGTCTGTGCCCGTGGAACACTCACTATTCCGGAACATTCAACGAGGCCACCGGGTTCGGAGAACCACCGCACGATGAATGCCCCGTCGATCACGACTTCCGGGACCCGGACTGCAAGCAGAGGGGGCGGCTCAAGGACATCATGGAAATGCTGAAAGGAGCGGATGAACTGTGGGAGGAATAACCGGAACCGTGACAAATAACTGGTTGGCAAACCTCCAGGTACTGCCGCCGAACAGTGACAGGCAGGAATGGCTTCAGGCACGACGGCAGGGCATATCCTCGACGGACATCGCCTGCATCTCAGGACTGAACCCGTACCGGACGATATACGACGTCTTCCTTGAAAAACTCGACCTGGTGGAAGAGACGCCCGACAACCCGAGGATGCGGCGGGGCCGACGAATGGAACCCGTGCTTGCCGAGGACTACGAGGAAGCGACGGGCTTCCACGTTTATTCGCCGGGCCTTCTGCGCAACCCGGACAAGCCGCTTGCCATCGCCACCCCGGACAGACTGGTTATCGATACGGCCAACCCGCTTGACGGCGGCGAACCGAACCACGGCCTTGAAATCAAGACCGCCGGCATCCGGCAGGCGAAACGGTGGGGCGAACCGGGAACCGACGACGTGCCGGACGAATACCTTGTGCAGTGCCAGTGGTGCATGGCCGTAACGGGCCTGAAACGCTGGGATTTGATCGTCTCTATCGCCGGGGAGGAGCCGCAGATTTACGAGCTCACCCGGAACGATGCCCTGATACAGCAGTTGTACGAACGGGCGGAGAAGTTCTGGAATCAGCACGTGGTACCGAAGATACCGCCCCAGGTGGACGAATCGGAAGCTGCGGCAAAGATGCTTTCGCAGTTCTATACTCGGGCCGACGAGGACATCATCGACAGCACCCCGGCCCTTGATTCGCTCGCGGCCCAGCTTGTCCGACAAAAGCAGTTCCTCCAGGTCGCACAGGATAACGTCAGGTACCTGGAGAACAGGATCAAGGCAACCCTCGGCGACCATGAGGGCGTCGTGGGCGAGTGGGGGAAGGCAACCTGGAAAAAGACACGCGGCAGAACGATATTCGACGAAAAACGGTTTATGGCAGAACGGCCAGACCTGGCCGAGCAGTACAAAGTCACCAAACCGGGGAGCCGCGTATTTCGGTTCGCCCCGAAGAAGGAAAAGGGGGAGTAAGCAATGGCGACGCAGACGAAAGCAGTTGTGAAGCAGGAGAAACTCAACACTATCAAGAAGTACCTGACGGCCTCGAAAGGGCACATCGCAGACGTGCTGCCGAAGCACATGAACCCGGAAAAGATGATCCGAATTTGCTCGGCGGCCGCAAGCCGGAACCCGATGCTTCTGGAATGTGAGCCTTTGAGTTTCGTTTCGGCGGTTATCACGTCAAGCCAGCTCGGCCTCGAGCCCGTTGGGCCCCTGCAGGAAGCGTACCTGATCCCGTACCGCAACAATAAGACCGGACAATACGAAGCACAGTTTCAGCCAGGATACCGGGGGCTCATCAAGCTTGCCAGAAACAGCGGCGAAATCGCCGGGATCGAAGCACACATTGTCTACGAGGCCGACGAGTTCTCGGTATCCTACGGCACCGACAGTAAGATCCACCACATTCCGGCCCTGACCGACGATGCCGGGGAGAAGAAGGCTGTCTACGCCGTAGCTTATTTCAAAGACCCAAGCATTCGGCCGCAGTTCGAAGTCCTGACCCCGGAGCAGGTTAACCATATCCGCAAAAAGAGCATGGCAAGGGATTCGGGACCCTGGAAGACAGATGAGGACGAAATGTGGCGGAAGACGGCTGTCAAGCGGCTCTGCAAGTACCTGCCCCTTTCAGCCGAGCTCGCAAAGGCCATCGACCTCGACAACAGGGCGGAAACGGGCGAATCGCAGGCCACCGTCATCGACATCGAAATGGAAGACCAGTTTGACAACCCCGAGGACAACACCACGAAGGCCGACAAGCTCGCGGGAAAACTCAGTTCCGGGAAACAGCAGGATGAAGACGACTTCAACCAGGAACTTTTCAAGGATGAAGAAGACAAGGAAAGCGCATAGCACAGGAATGTCTTTCGGGCGGGGGCTTTGGAATCGCCCCTGCCCGGTCCTTGATGGATTGGAGGATTGTCATGCCGCGAGCTAGGGGAATCAAGCCGAGTTTTTTTCTGAACGAAGTTTTGGCCGAATGCGACATTTATTCCCGGATGCTGTTCATCGGCCTGTGGTGCCTTGCCGACAGGGAAGGCCGCCTTGAGGACAGGCCGAAGAGGATCGGGGCGTTCGTTTATCCATACGAGGACATCGACGCTGACAAAGCCCTTCATGAACTGGAGGAAGCCGGGTTTATTGAACGTTACGAGGTGGATGGCAATTATTACATCCAGGTACTCAACTTCTCGAAACACCAGAATCCGCATATCAAGGAAGCACAGAGCACCATACCCGCACCGCCCGAAACGGACGATCACCATACAAGCACCATACAGGAACCAGACAAACATGATGAAAGCCCGTCTGACTCCGGACTCCGGACTGTTGACTCCGGACCCCGGACTGTTGACTCCGGACCCCTGACTGCTGATACCGGACTCCCGGACGGCGGCGGCGGCGCAACTGCGAACGAAACGAAAATCCTGAACGTCCTGAAGACCGTCAAAAACTATCCCTTCGATGCGAAGACGGACCTCGAGGCGATACGGAACCTTGCCGCAGACTACCCGGACGTTGACTTGCTGCAGGAAGTGAAACATTGGGCGACCTGGGTTCTGGATAAACCCCTACAGAAGGGCAAGTCCAAGCCGCGCTCGCAGATACGGAACTGGGTGCGAAAATCCAGGGAGTTCAACAAGCGCGGCTCGCCAAAAAAGGCCACGAACAGGCGGGACATGAGCTTCGAGGAATTTATGAAGGAGGTGGATCAATATGCGCCCTGACGAATTCAAGGAATTTTGCGCGGTCATGGCGGCGGCAGCCGAAACGCTGAACCAGCCGAAACTGACTATGCTCGGGCACAGGACCGCCTTCGCCGTTCTGCAGGAGTATCCGCTTGAGGCCGTCAAAGCGGCGATCCATCGGCACCTTCGTGAATCGCCGTTCATGCCGAAACCAGCCGATGTCGTCAGGTACGTCGAGGGCACTGCAGACGACCGGGGCGCAATGGCATGGGGGCACGTGGTCAGGGCGATCCGGCAACACGGGCACTACGAGAGTGTTCGGTTTGATGATCCGGCGATCCATTACGCCATTGACCGGATGGGCGGCTGGAGGAAGTTGTGCGGCATGCTGGAAGACGAACTGCCGTTCCGGGAAAAGGACTTCCGGGAGCATTACCGCCGGGGCGAACAGGCGACATGGCGTGATGTCCCAAGCCGATTCGTCGGGGAAATCGAGTTGCACAACACGCAGCAGGGCTGGGATGGACTGTTCCCGGCAACGGTGGAGATAGCGACGAAACAGGACAAACTCATGCTGGTAAAGGGAGGCGAATGACATGCGAGAGTACCACAAAATTCAAAGCGTATTCAAAAGAGACCCAGAGACGAATTACAAGACATTCCTGATGGGCGAATACACGTTGCCCGAATTTGAATTTCTTAAAGACAACACATGGGAATGGACGGAAAAAGTTGACGGGACGAATATCCGGGTCATTTGGGATGGGGTGTCTTTTAAGTTTCGGGGAAAAACAGACAAAGCACAGATCCCTGGGTTCTTACTCGATGCTCTTCAAAACATTTTTAACCAGGACATGGCCTCAATATTTCAGGAAAAGTTTGGCGAAACATCGGTTTGTCTCTATGGGGAAGGGTACGGACCCAAGATACAAAATGGGGGCAACTACAGAAGAGACAATTCTTTCGTTTTGTTTGACGTGATGATAAACGACTGGTTCCTTCTCCCGGAAGATGTGCAGAAATACAGCAATTTCGGCATTGAGGTCGTCCCGATTATCAGTTACGGCACACTTCACGAAGCGGTCTCGTATTGCAAAAACGGTTTCCTGTCAATGTGGGGAGATTTCCCCGCAGAAGGGTTTGTATTGAGACCGACGGTCCCGCTTTACACAAGAAAAGGGGACAGGATTATCACCAAAATCAAACACAAAGATTTTTGGGGAGGCGAATGACATGGCGAGACAGGACGTTAATCGGGTGCTTGTGATGGGGAACCTGGTGAGAGACCCGGATGTTCGGCAGACAAGCGGGGGAAAAGACGTTGCGCATTTCACCGTAGCCGTCAACCGGGGGCAGAACAAAAGCGGCGACGACATGGGCGCGGACTTCGTGCCCGTCGTGGTATGGGGCAATCAGGCGAACGCCGTCGGGAACTACCTGTCGAAAGGCCGGGCCGTTTTCGTCGAGGGCAGGCTCACGACCTCGACATGGGAGAAGGACGGCAAAAAATATTTCAAGATGGAGGTGACGGGCCAGAGCGTCAAATTCATGCCGTCAGGGAAAAAGAAACAGGACGACGACAGCGGCGACCAGTACCCGACAGAGCACATGCAGGACAAGGCGAACGGGTACGCGCCAGATATCCCGTCTTCCTTTGACGAACTCGGCGAAGACGTGGATATCCCGTTTTAGGGGAGCGGAGACATGGCGAATCGCAAAGGAAGCTGCCTGTCGGTCGAGGAACAACAGACTATCCTGGACTTGCACAAGGACCGCTGGAACATATCGAAAATCGCAACGGAAACAGGGAGATCAAAGCAGTCTATCAGGCGGGTACTCAAGCAGGGTGAAGCGAAGCCAAGGAAGCGGAAACTGTGGGGAACGGATGACCAGCGGGAGCTTGAGCGCTTGATTGACGAAGGGGTTGGGAGCCCGGAAATCGCCCGGAGAATGGGCTGGGATATCCAGACCATTTACACGAAGCAACGGGCAAGGGTCGCCAGAAAACCATCCCCGGAAGAAGCTCACATCAGTTGGGAAGAACTCATGGCATGGACGACGAACGACCTCCAGGTGGGCGAGAAGTATTTCGTCAACTTGAAGCGGAAAGACAAAAACGCGAAAAGGGTCGCCGTCTGGTCAAGGCCGCTGGTGTACGAGGGAGTCAGGCAGGGCGCACGGGGTATCTCGTTGTTTATGTTCCGAAGCAATGAAGGCGGGTGGCGTGAGACCTACACGCTTCAGCAGGTCAAGGACAGGGTATTCGAGCAGGTGAAGCGGAAATGATCTGCTTGTACTGCCACGAGTGCGAGCATTGGCAAAACGGGGAATGCGATGCGGGAATCCTTAGGCCGAACAGCAACGGGAGATGCCCGTTGTTCAGCCAACGGAGGGCGGAATTCAGGAAGGAAGAGGATGTTCCGGGGCAGGCAATGATGTTTAAGGAAGGGGTTTAGTCGTCTATGCTTGTGACCTATCGATGTGTAAAGTGCGGCTACCAATGGACGGGCGACGACAAGCCAAGAAAGTGCCCGGGATGCGGGGTTTCATGGTGGCATGGCGGGAACGCAGAGGTTATCAGGATGGAAATGAAGTGGAGGTGTGAGAGATGAATAGAGAACTTGCCGAGCAGATAGCCATGAATGCCGTGGCGCGCAGAGAAACCCTTGAGCGCAACTCCCGCCACTACCACAAATACCGTCACGCTGTGCAGGGGTTGCTTGACGCGGTGCCGGATGACTACCCGGTGCCCGTCGGGCTTGGCTACGCGCTGGGTGTGTTGCGGGAAGTGCACGAGGAAGCGGAGGGGGAAGCATGACGAAAGCAAAAATGGAAGAGTTTGCCAAACTCAAATACATAGAAAAACTCAAACATGTACGCGATGGGAATATATCAATCGTAAATGACGGGAAGGCCGTCCCCATGCCAGATGGAAGTGTAAGTTTTCGAGAATCTTGGACAGCCTATATAAATGGCGTGGTTGTGTCCAGAGACAATTACACACGTGAATCAGCTGAATACTGGGCAAAGCGTATCCAACAAGAGGTTAATGAAACCATAGAGGCACTAGAAGGTCTTAGGGAGGTGGAGGTGTGATGGGTACGTACTACAAGGTTCTCGACAAGCACGGCCGATCCTGTCATGGCGGTGAAGCGGAATGGTCCCTGCCGACACAGAACGAGGACGGCTCTTGGACACCAGGTGAGTGGATGCCGGAAGTCGAAGGGGAGCTTGTGCCATGCCTGAATGGGTACCACGTCGTGAGTATTGAACAATTGCCGATGTGGCTTGGCGAGAGGATTTTCGAGGTTCAGACGGGCGAGGAGATTGTGCACGCGGACGACAAATCAGTCACCCGTACGTGTCGTCTGACTCGTGAGTGTACAGGCTGGAACGAGCGCACGGCGAGGCTGTTTGTCTGTGACTGCGCTGAACATGTACTGTCCCTGTACGAGGCGAAATACACTGACGATGTCAGGCCACGTCAGGCCATCGAAATAGCCCGGCGATATGCAGAGGGGAAAGCTACAGCAGAGGAACTTGCCGCCGCACGGGTCGCCGCACGGGACGCCGTATGGGCCGCCGCACGGGACGCTGCACGGGACGCTGCACGGGCCGCACGGGGCGCCGCACTGACCGCCGCACGGGACGCTGCATGGGCCGTACGGGACGCTACATGGGCCGCATGGGACGCCGCAAGGTCCGCCGAGGGTGAGTGGCAGGCTGAGCGGTTGAGAGCAATATTGGAGGTGGAGGTGTGATTAACTCGCAATACAATGATATATTCCACAGGATTGCAGACGAGGTCGCCGACACGGTGAGCCAGAAGAATCACGACTACGGCAACTCATATTTCCGGCTCCGCGACGAGTGGGGTGTGCAATCCTTCGGCGTGAGATTGGGCGACAAGTACTACAGATTAGCAAACCTGTTGCGGGGCACAGAGGCACAGGTGAATGAGTCTGTCGAAGACACGATACGGGATATCGTGGGTTATTGTCTGTTAGAGCTTGCTTATCGTAAGCGGAAAGTTGGGGATGGAGAATAATGGCTATGCGCCATTTATGCGCTATTTGCGCCATTTATGCGCTATGACAAGGAGGAGGATGTCTGTTATGGCTAGATATTGGCTAGCGAAAGAATATGGAGCTTACGAGGGGTGGAAGCTGGAAGGGCCATTCGACAACCTGACAGATTGTCAGGAGGAGTTTGAGAAGGTATTGGAGGAGGGGAATGGTACTCCAATTAAACTTTTCAAAGAGCTTAGTTTAGAGGTGAAGGAGGATGCCTAAACAATTTGGTTTTTTATTGGGTCCAGAGAACGGGGTTGTTATTACTTGGACCCCTTCTAACAGGCGATTGAGATTTGATGGCTGGAGTTCGGGTGTTGTAGAAATAGAAGGCCCGTCTTTTCGTCTGGCAACATTATTACAAGAGTTGGGTATAACCGAGGATGACGTAAGAAAATCGCTTAAGGAGATGATTAATGATGGCACGGTATCGTAAGAAACCAGTGGTGATTGAGGCAATGCAATGGGATGGAGAAAACACAAAAGAGATTCTGAAATTCATGGGTCAGAAAGTAGAAATTAAAAACAAAAGAACATACGAAATTTGGCAACTCTCTTTAGTTAAAAGTGGTTGGCTGATTACAACATTAGAAGGCGGCCACATCGCTACTGTCGGTGACTACATCATTAAGGGTGTGCACGGAGAATTTTATCCCTGTAAACCGGACATCTTTAGAGAAACCTATGAACCAGTGGACTCTGTAGGAGGTGGCGAGTGATGAGGAAATGGCATGGATGGCGGTTTAAGCACAGAACTGACAGCAATCGTCATCTAGAGGTGGGTATTACGCAACTTCCAGACCGGAAGATGCCGTGTCTCTATGTCATGCGGGACAATGACCTGGAGCCTTTGACGTACTTCCAGACGGAGGAAAAAGCGGCAACGTTTATGGGGTTCCTTGACATGATTGCGAAAGCGGAGGTGAGCGAGTGACGCGGATCAAGCAGGGCAAATGGGGCGACAGCGGGAGGCAACTCCTGCTTCGCTCCATGCTTGAAAGCCTGACAAAGGAGACGGGAGTTCAACATGAACGGGAGTACCGCTTTCACCCGAAAAGGCGGTGGAGATTCGACGCCGCTTTCCCTGAAGCGAAGGTCGCCATCGAAATCGAGGGCGGCGTATGGATACGTGGCCGGCACAACCGGGCGAGCGGATTCCTGAAGGATTGCGAGAAGTACAACGAGGCCGCAGCTTTGGGATGGCGGATCATCAGGACACCGTGGGAATGGATAGAGGACGGCTCAATCGTGCCGAAGATCCTTGAGGCAATCAAGGGTTCAAGGGAAGGGGTGCTGTCGGGGAATGACATATCATCATAAACCGAACTGGTACCGTGCCACGGAACAGGCTTTCCGGCACTACAGGCAAAACAGGGAGGCGTTGGAGTATTACAAGAATGCCATCGAAAGGGCCGTCCTTGAGCGGCAGAACGTGGAGTTTATGAAAGGCGGCTCCGGGCCGAGCGCACCACAGTTGCGGGTATTGGAAGCGTGGGAGTCAAGCGAGATCGTGCAGGTCTTGCTAGCCAGGTGTTCTGCGGTCGAGAAGGCCTTGCGGAATCTCCTGTACCGTCAGGATTTATATGACATCATCCTGCTCCATTATTTTGACGGCCACGCGGTAGAGGAGATAGCTGAAATGTGGGGATGTTCGGACAGCACGATCCACCGGAGGCGGCGTGATGCCGTTGAACGATCCATCCCGTTTATTCAGCAGGGGGAAGAGCAGGTATATAACAAGGAGAACTATGCGCATGACATGCGGTGAAAAAAGGGCGGGGTGGCGAGCCCCGCCCAGGGAGGGGGAGGAGTCCCGGCGAATCCGGGAAGCGGGTTGTTATCCTTTAAGAAGGGCCAGAATGAGCACAACGGCCACGATGCCTATAAAGATTGCCAGTTTCTTGTTGCCTTCGAAAAATTCTTCCAGTTTATCCATTCCTATTCATCACCTCCTTAATTAGCGATCCATACACCGATCCCGAGACCGAGAAAGGCCCCTAACATTCCGCCTTCGCGGAAACCCTTCCAATACGATCTCGAAACAGCCTGATTGATCTTCTCTTCAATCCGCGCGTCTGATTCTTGCAGGTACGCCACGATCTCCGCCATCTGCTCCTCTATGTTCACCATGCGCGGTTTGATTGTCTGTAACTCCTCGTGCTCCGCCATCGCCCCGGTGAGGACCGTCCTTCCCCAATCCCATGGAGCAGCGAGCAGGGATTGACCGGGCGTGTCAGGGTTTTCAATCTTCCGCCAGCCCTCGCTCCACTCGCTCGACCATGCTGGCAGAATACTCGTTAAGAGCATCAAGAAAATCAGCATCAGAGCCGGAAACAATCGCTTTGACACGCCTATCACCTGCCTTTCGCGCCTCTCGACTCGCGGCCTTCACATCCTGCTCAAGGTCCTCTATTTGCCGCGCAGCCTCAAGGTGCACTTCCCGAATATCCTCCCGCAACTGCTCGACGGTCGCCGTAGTGGCCTGGTGATTGCGCCATGCGAACCAAGCGCCGGCGGTAAGAGCGAGGACCACGACAGCCCAGACAAGCGCTGATTTCCAGGAGCTCCCGAGCTTTAGGTCTCCGAGCCTCATTTCGGATCATCCTTATCCTTGTTCACTTTGTGCTCGTAGGCGGACTTCCCGAAATAGCTGATAACGACCGTGCTGCCCAACCATTTCAGGATTTCTACTGAGTTGTCGGTTAGCGAGCACCATGGCGTCACGTCGAGGACGACCATAACACAGACAAAGACGGTAAATATAAGGGCTATCCATTTAGACAACGGAAGTTTCCGCAACCCATCGTTGACGCTGGTCATACGACCATCCCCTCGATAATCTTCTTGTTCTCAACGCTGAACGTGCCGTCCTCGTGGTAATAGACGATAGCGAAGCCATGGTTCCATTGGTTCCCCGGCATGAACCTGGGGTGCAGGTCACACAGACACCCGACCGACCAACAGCTGTAAACGTCACCGGAGATATTCTGCCAGTAGTATTCCTGACTCCGGTGGAAGTGACCAAAGATAACATTGTCGCCTGTCCTATCCTTCATGAGTTTCGCCATGTTGACCGCCCCGAATCCTATGCGGTACTCGTGCCCGTGAATGTGGAATAACTGCCCGTAGTGAGGCCAATGTCCGGTCATCTGCTTCTCTTCCAATGCGGACACGTAGCGGATATCCCATTGGTCAAGTCCTAGAATCTGGTCGCAATCAAGACCGTCCACGCCCTTGATAGCCGTGCCTGCCATGTAGTTCTCCCACCTGCCGCTGACGTGGTTGCCACCCTCAAAGACAATCTCCGCATTGGGGAAGTCCCCCCGCATCTGTGCAAGGAAGTCTTTGGTCTTCTCTATCTCGTCAGCAATGTCATCCTCTTCGGGATCTTTTGAAAAGAAGGATATCTTGTGAAAGTCAAGAGCATCACCTAACAGGTATATCCTGTCCGGCTGTATGTCTAAGGCGTACCTGTAGGCGATGGATAAAGCCTCTGTGTCATGGTGGGGAACATGCAGGTCAGCCAGAATAATTTCAACGGTCGCTATTTTTTTAGAATGCTTCGGAGCCGGAATAACAAATGGTTTCCTTGTAGCCGTTCCGTAAACTCCGGCACGCTTGAGGACACGCCTGACCTGTGCCCGTGAAGTCCCGTATTCCCTCGCAATTTGTGTTATCGGAATGGTAGTGTCACCAACAAACCTTGCGACTATTGCATCAGCCTTCGTCGCTGTTGTCATTTAATACCTCCATTGTTGGGTATGGCGCTTCCGTAATGCCGTATTGCTTGTCCAACCTGTACTCGTAGGCACTCTTTGAAAAATAGCCGGCAATGATTATGGGGCCGAGGTATGTCAGCATCCCTGTGATATTCGGAGGGAGGTCTTTGCCGGTGAACACTCCGTAGATCATCACCACCGTCACGCTCAATATGAAAAGCCACGCTATCGGCTTGCTCGTGGGTAGAGACGCTATGTCCTTCTGTGTTATCTTCATCGTCCTCCTCCTCCGCTTCGTTCTCTAGGCGAATCGCCGTGAATCGGCAAGCCTCGTCAATGACAAAGGAATACGAGTGCCGTCCGGCTGTCTTGATGTGTATTCCGTCAAATCCCGTGAATCCCAGGATGCAGGGTTCGCTACTTGAGGCATCCACGGAGATACCATGCAACGCCTACTATGGTTGCCAATTCCGCAAAGTGGAGATAAATCATTTTGGTCACCATATCTTCTACTCTATGGATGGAGCCATTCTGTGACTTCTGCCAACCCTTGAGGTTGTTAACGTCCGCCTTGATTGTTCCCACATCGCCCTCCAACACTTCCACCCTGTCAGTAAGTTTTGCCACCGCATTCACCCCTTCGCTATTTCCTGTTTGAGTAGGTCTATTCTGTTTAGCCATCCGCCAATAAACCGCTTTTGCTCCGGCCTGCGGTGGACAATAAGGTGGTAATATCCCTTGCGTCTTATCAGGTAAACATCCGCAATCCGCTCAACTCCATGCTCATGTAACGCCGTCCCATATGCCATTAATGTCTGTGGCCCGACCGACCCGTCAACGTGGATAGCGTGAGAGTTAAGGATATTCAAAGTCCGTTGCAGGAGTATTCCCGCCCCGCCTATGCCGTGATTGACAGCACTGTCGAAGTGAATGAGGTTGAGAGGCCAGTCGAGTTTGTGACATTGAGAAGGGAGATAGTAATAGTGGTAATAAATGGAATGTGCCTGCTCCCTGGTTAGGTCATAAGGGTCGGGCGAAGGGATGAGACCTTCCTTGAACGCCCTATTCGCCGTGCCTGCGGTGATTCCCATGTTCGTCTTCCCGCCACGGTCAACGGGGTCATCCGCTTTCCCGCCCTCAATTCGCATGAGCCAGTTCATCATCCTGTCGGGTATCATCCTGTCCACCTCCTCAAGTGGTCGCCGTCCTTGAATATGTCAACGTGGACGAAGCCCCGTTCAGGGTAGTAGCCGAGTCCTCCAAGGTGACTGAACCGCATCTCGTAATAGCCAAGCAGGATCAATTCATGGAGTTGTTTGACCTTGACGACAGGGGAGTACATGTCTATCGCCATGCCCTTGACGTGACTGCTGTCATCAACGCCCCCCACCGCCCTGTTATGAACGGGACACCTGTAACCGCTTGTGACTACTAACGGAACATCCTTGCCTAGAGTCCTTGAACAGAAGTCCCTTATCTGCTGAAACGTGATCGGTAAATGAGGGTGGAATATCAACTCCCCGCAATGGTGACAGGCGAGTTCGTGCCGTGACAGGTTGCGAGTGAGGTCTCCCATGCCATCACCTCCAACAAAAAAGGCCACCCTGTTGGATGGCCTCAATAGTGTTTCCTTGTCACTACCTAGTTGTAGGTCGTAATGGCGTTACACTAAGTTGCGGATAAAAAACCCCCCTTGCGGGGGCTACTTTTTTATCTCCTTGATTATGGGTTCTACTACCACAGGCTCCAGTTTCACCCTCTCCGCTTCGACAAGGGTTGATATCTCTGTCGGTATCTCCTTGCCTGTTTCAATCTTGTCCTTGAGGGCGATGATGGTCTTGATAAGGTTCTCGCTGTCAAGGATGGAGGGTTCGGGTTCCACGACCGGAACAGGTATCCACGATTCTGTCGCCTCGTCCCATTCATGGTCGTAGTCGGGTCGCTCGTAATACGCCTTCGCCCTGACCGTCCATGCCCCATCGACCCAGACAGGGACATGTAATTCATCCACCTTCGGCAAGGGGTGCTGTTCTGCGAAGACGCAATCCTTCGGAGCCTTCAGGTCTTCCAGTTTCACGTCCACGTCCGAATGCGAGTAGAATGTCTCCAGATATCGACCATCCTTGCCATATCTGTACATTGGTATCTTCAAAACGCACACCCCATTCCTATGACTGTGCCGACAACTCCTGGAAGTTCAAGAACCGCCCATGAAATAGTCTGAGACGTGCTCGATGCTTCAAACCCTATACGTAAATCAGTAAAGTCGGTAATATTGGCAATACTCGCCTCCGCAAAAGAGACTTCATAAGTTGTAAACGATGACGATGTGAAATTAACGGACGTAGTTTGAATAGCAGTAGAACCCTGATAGAGCCTGACGCTCATAGAACCGGTAGCACCACCACCACGTATGTGTAGTTTTACGCCAGTATCCACGCCGGGGTCCACCCCAGAAGTTAGCCCCAATATACAGTAGGCAGATGGATTATATGGGGCAGATATGTAATCTGCGTCATTTGGCGTTTCCTCGTCTATTTTTGACCACAAGGGGGATGACCTCCAATCCTGCGCTCCACCACCTCCGAGGTCAATATCTTCATCTGGGTATAAATACTGCGGCATTACGCACTCACCTCTTCCCCGACAGACCCCCAGTAGTTCGTGCCGTCATAGAAGAACGCGATAATATAGACCCCGGAATCGGTAGCAAAATCTGGCGTTGACCCCAGCCATTTCACCGCAGCGGGCCATGTGATGGTCACCGCTGTGGAGTACTGCGTAATCTTCAGTATCAGACTGCACGCCCCGCCGGGAGCGGTGAACGTGTAGGTGGGGGCTGACGTAGGTGCAATCGTTTGCTTATTCCCCTTGCGCCAGTCGATGGTCGTTCCTGTCGTGTTGTTGACCAAGGTAAAGTGGGCATTGTTGGAGTTGAAGTCCACCTGTTTGTTATCCGTGCCGTACTCGTATGGGGCCGATGCGGACTGGGTGAAAGTCTTCCCGTTGACATCAAGGTTCCCACCGAGTTGCGGAGTGGTGTCATCAATAACATCGAAGGACTCAAGGTAGGTTCCCTCATGGTTGTGATCTCCCTGAGCAACCTGAGAAGAGCCCGTCCCGACATCACCATTACCGTTAAGGTTCTCATAAGTCACATCGCTCGAGGTTATGTAAGTGGCAGAGTGCTTGTCATTGCCATGTGTTGTCGGAGTCCGGGCATCTGACAACCTCGAATCATCACCCTGACAGACATCACCAGCGGATGAGCCGAAGTTCTTATTAAACGCCGTGCCCTTCGCACCTATGGCAGGCTCGAAGTCCGCAACCTTGCTCCCGGAATCCTGAATGATCTTGCCGGACGTCCCGGAGAATGTGGCAAGGTTCCCGGCGGTCGCACCTTCGGGGCCTACTACGTCGCCGGAACCTTCGCCCGACGCCCCTTTGATGTTTCCCTGCAAACTCCATTCCCCGGAGATATTCTTGAATACATCCCACGAGGTGGTGTTAAGGTAGAAGTCCCCGTCTTTGCCTTCTGTGGTCGGGTCAACTGCGCCGGACAGGATGGTATTCCCGTCAGTTCCGTCCGCTCCGGCTTCTCCCTTGATCGTAGTTACGGCTCCTGTCAGAGTGACGGTAGAATCATCAGACTTGGTAAAGACAATATCTGTTCCCACAATGGCAACGGAGGCAATGGTCGCTCCAGTAGCCCCTGTTTCTCCGGTTGCCCCCTGTTCACCCTGTTCACCACGGATATACCACGCCGTCCCCCACGTGGTTCCTTCGTCTGTAGAAAAGTGGACATAGTAGTCACTAGAGGTTGGGGTAGTGTGCCATGACTCCCCATCAACGGAATATTCGACCTGTACCTCCCATCCACGAGGCCCCTGCAATCCGGGAGAATTGGACGGCCTTATGACAGGCGTAGGACTCATTATGGCTCTTATTACAATGTCGCTCACGTTGTCACCCCCTGTCTCCTATGCTCCATTAATGTCAACCACGGGGAAGTCGCCCGTCATGATGAGAGAGATGTCGCTATCCGGGTCGGTCAGTTCTATGATGTATTTCTTCTTCCCCACGGACAGGTTGCCTTGGTCGTCACTTGCGATAACGATTGCCACCGTGCCGTCATCACCTAGAGTTATGTCGCCCGCTGCGGAAGTCCATGTGTCAAGAACTGCGGAGTCGTAGGAGTCCATGACCTTGAGGGACATGGCGTAGTCTGTAAAGTCCACCGCAACACCGGATACCTCGTAGGTGAATGAGAAGTCCCAGTCGTAGCCGAGGATTAGAGGTGGCAGGTTGTAACGTGCAGGGTAGATCATTCACACCACCCCTTTAGACTATGGCGACAAGAAATGCCTTGATCGTCCTGTCGGCAGCCTCGTTTGATCCCATCGCAAGTTTTACGTACTTCAGACCGGACAACGCCTCCGCATTGCTGCTTATGGAAACTGTGCGACTTGCCGCCACGGTTTCAGATACGGCAGATTCCCCGGCGTAGACCGCAAGGAATGTTCCGTCTGCCGTCTCACATTCCGTGAACGTGATCGCCGTACTCGTCAGGGCGGCAGGCATACGCAAGGCCGCTATCCTATACCCCGAACAATCCACCGCATCGGACAGGTCATCATCGTCTGAAATGTCGATGGTGAAAGTAACCGTCTTGTAAGGAACCCAATCCTTGACCGTAGAACCGTCTGAATCCCTGTATCTCACAATTTCCTTAGCCATCATAAAAACCCCCTTCTAGAGTCTTCTGAACCCAATAAAAAAGCCCCTCCGAAGAGGGGCCTCGCTTGTTTTGTTGTGGTGACTAGTGTTACTCGTACTTTCTGAACAGCAGGCTCATGGCGTTGAAATCCTCCCCGTATTCAAGGAAGTCCTGCATGTGTTCCAGGGGGACGAGTGCCATCCTTGACGGTAATCCAAAGGTATAACCCGCTGTCTCAATGACCCTTTCGCTGATGTTCCAGAGGTCTATGTCGCCTTCCGCAATGTCGCCCATCTCGAATATCAACCTCTGTGCCGCCTTTGCTATACTTTCGACAGGGGTCAACTGTGGGTCGTAAAAAGACGCGATCTCCCTGACGAGTACCACGCTTTGAAGCGGATAGGCCGCCGTTCTCTTTATCGCCCACCACAGCCATGTATCATCATTGTCCTCCGGCCTGTCACCGTGAAGGAGCGCATACCCCACGGCAGGAAAGAACCATGTGCAGATAGCGGTGTTGGCAAGGATGGGAAGGAACTTCATGTTCCCGTTCATCGCCGCCTTGACCGACCTCGAACCCGACCTGTAGGTTAACTGGTAGACCTTGCTCATCCATGTATAGAACATGGAGACTATCTTGTTGAGTTCCGCTCCCCTCTGGATGCCTGCCCTGTCCATGATGTGTCCGGCTGGCTGTGTGTTCCTGACCACGAAGTCCGCATACTTGACCGCCTTGTCGTGATCTTTCGTTTTCTTCAGTTCCAGGTTGAACGACTTCATCCATATCGCAAGCGTTGCGGCGTAGTCCATCGTGGTGGTTGGGAGAAATGCCGCCTTCTGCAAGTCCTTCTTTGTACTCTTCGTGAACGCCGACCCGATGGCTTCATTGATATCCCTGTGGAACGTCATTGAACGGGTCTTCATCTCGATGGAATTATCGAAGACAAACTTGATCTTTTCAGGTATCGCAGCAGGGTTGCCATAGAACTCTATCAACCCCATCGCCGCATGGTGAGGACCGATGTATTCCGCCGCCGCCGGATAGGAAGTAGTCTGAAGCAATGCCACGGTCAGGTTGCCTCCGAGCATGGCGAATGTCGTATTGATGCGCCCACGGTGCAGAAGGTTATCCATGAACCCTCTTCTCGGTTCCTCCCCGAACACCACATCCTTTATCCAGTTGTCTATCTCTCTTAACTGTTCCTTGCCGAGGATCTCTTTTATCGCAAGCCTCACATCGTCATCCGAAAGGAGCCTTCTGACCTCCCTGCTGTTCTCCGCAAAGGAGACGAAATGGATGACCTCGGTCAGGTGTCCTCCCAGTACGGAAGGAACGTCAAGAAGAACCTGTTTCCCCGTGACCTTCTTCGCACGGGACTTCGTGAATCCCCTCTTGGGTGCGCCGCCTACAAAGTGATGCTTCTGCGGAACGAGCATCGCTTCCTCTTCCTGCGCCTTGACCTTCTCGTTCTTGTTCGGGTCGTACTTGATATGGTAGTAACCTCCGTCAAGAGTTCCGAACTTCGTTTCTACCTGACGGTTCCTGACCTTCTGCATCTCAAGTTTAGCGACCCGTTTAAGGGTATCGTTGGCGGGATCGAAATACTCCTCGCACAATGCCCATAACGCCTTAGCCGTCTGAACGTCCTTCTCCGTCAGGTAATCCTTGATGATGTCAAGTTCCTCTTCCGTCCATGTCTCAAGGAGCCTGCTATACCCTTCCTCGTTACCCATATTAAGAAGGAAGGAAAGAAGATGGTTCCGGGTGAAGGACATGTCCAGTTCCCTGACATAGACCTTCTTTCCCAGTTCCCCTCTCTCGTAAGGTGCGAATATCTCCTTGAGCCTGTGATACGCTTCCCCCTGCATTGCAAGTTCCATGTTGGCGGACAGGCGGAGTTTGCCGTAGATAGCCTGATGCCACGGCCCCATCTCCTTCCACCCGTCCAGTTTCTGGAGCAT
>NPIE01003108.1_pt2 | contig 29116 bp, 19 predicted proteins | sample 8637661 | NCBI WGS metagenome assembly NPIE01 (sample SAMN07420842, study PRJNA396082) | bioreactor metagenome | isolation source: sample BA12 brine-fed electro-methanogenic bioreactor BA | place: Japan: Kochi | collected 2016-12-09 | reverse complement strand
TCCTCGTGGAAGACAATCGCGATATCCGTGAATTCATCGAGGAGTCGATCCTGAGGCCTCGAGGGTTCGAGATTCTCACCGCCAGTGATGGGCAACGGGGGCTGGAGCTGGCCCTCGACGAACGACCCGATCTGATGCTGCTGGATTACGAATTACCCAGAATGCACGGCGTGGCGGTGCTCAAGGCGCTGCAAGAGGAAAACGTTTCCATTCCGGTGATTCTGATCACCTCTCACGGCTCCGAATCCATCGCCGTCGACGTCTTCCGGCTGGGCGTGCGGGACTACATCCCCAAGCCCTTCCGTATCCAGGAGCTGATCGACTCCATCGACCGGGTGCTGGAGACGACGCGCCTGGAGCACGAGCGAGACGTCATCATGGAGCGTCTGCGGGCCACCAACGAGGAGTTGGCCCAACGGCTGCGGGAGCTGGACACCCTCTACCAGATCGGCAAATCGGTAAGCACGCTGCGCGAGCGGGATACGCTGATGGAACGCATCGTCGATGCCGCCCTCCAGCTGACCAACGCTCAGGATGGAGCCCTGGTCCTTCTCGACCCAGATAGCCGCGAGCCCACCTCCTGTGTTCGGCGCGCCCACAGTGAGGATGGGGCCATCCTGCTGGAAACCCCCGTCAATCTGGTCACCCAATCGAAGAATCTCATGCTGGCCCTACCCATTCAAGCAGGTGATAAGACCTTGGGCGCCCTGACGGTCAGCAACAAGCGCAACCGGACCCCCCTCACCCCTCACGATCAACGGCTGCTGCGTATGCTGGCCGACTACGCCGCCGTCGCCATCGAGAACTACCGCCTGTTGACCGAGTTGGAAGCGCAGCAGGAAGAAGAGAAGCAGAAGCTGCGCTCGCTCTTCGAGCATTACGTCGCTCCCCAGGTGGTGAACCGCATTCTGCAACAGTCTCAGAGCGTGCGCCCGGGTGGGCAGCGGCAGACCATTGCCGTGCTCTTCGCCGATCTACGCGGCTTCACGACTTTCAGTGCCAACACCTCCCCCGAGGCGCTCATCTCGGTGCTCAACCACCACATCGCGGCGGCTGCGGAAGCTATCCTCATCGAAGAGGGGACGCTGGACAAGTTCATGGGTGACGAGGTCATGGCCTTCTTCAACGCCCCCCTTCCCCAGGAGGACTACGCCATGCGCGCCGTGCGCGCTGCGATGCACGTCCTCAAGGCGGTGGAGAAGGTCCACCGAAGATTTCCTCCCCAACAGCGGCTTGATTTCGGCGTAGGGATTGGTACCGGGGAGGCCATCGTGGGCAATGTCGGCACCCATGAGCTGGTAAATTTCACCGTTGTGGGGCACACGGTCAACAAAGCCCACTCCCTGCAAGAGCTGGCACCCGCCGGGAAGATTCTCCTCTGCAAGCAGACCTACGAATTGGTGAAAGAACGCGTCGAGGCCCGAGAGCTGCCCCCCACCCACTTCAAGGGCCAGAAGGAACCGGAGCCCGTTTACGAGTTGATAGCGCTGCGGGAGCCGCTGTTACCCCGTTGAATCCGCGAAATTGGCCACGCATCTAAACCACAGGAGGATACGTATGCCCATTGTCTTTGACATCGAGACCCAGAACACCTTCCAGGAAGTGGGCGGTTACTTCCCAGACCGGCTGGAACTTTCGGTCGCCGTGACACAAAATACAGAAGATGGAAGCTTTCGTCGCTATTCGGAACAGAACGTCCAGGAGCTCATCGAGGAGCTCGCTGCAGGCGACCTGATCATCGGGTACAATCTCCTCGGCTTTGACTACCCCGTACTGCAGAAATATCAGCCCGAGGTAGAACTGGCAGAGCTGCCCACGCTCGATCTTATGCTGGAGCTTCAGCGACAGCTGGGCTTTCGCCCCAAACTGGATTCAGTCGCCACGGCAACGCTCAAGTTAGGAAAGAGCGCTGACGGTCTTCAAGCGGTGCGCTGGTGGAGAGAGGGACGGATCGAGGAGCTCTTTGCGTACTGCGAGCAAGATGTGGATGTGACTCGGCGGGTCTACGAGTTCGGGCGGAAGCATCGCTACGTCCAGTACTACGACCGCGCCTATCGGCTCAAGCGCGTCACCGTCGCCTGGTAAAGGTCAAATAAGCAAACCGCCCCGCACGCGATGCGGGGCGGTTTCCGTTTGACCCACGGAAGTCAGGAGGTGGCTCGCAACGAGAGCCAGCGATACCCGTAACGCTCCAGAGAGAGGGTGTAAGGGCTGGTACCGATGGTTGGAAGCGTCTCCTTTTGCAGGAGATCGTAGGGCGTGCGACCCACATAAGCGGAAAGGTCGAGATGCACCGGCTGGGGGCTGTCAGAGAGGTTATTGACCACCAGCACCACCTCTTCCCCCTGACGGCGCAGATAGGCCAGCACGGCAGGCGAAGCGGGGGCGAGCATTTCCAGATCCCCTCTGCCGAACACCTCGGATTGCCGCCGCACCTGGATCAGATGGCGCATCCGGTTCAGCAGCGAATCGGGGGCGGCACGCTGGGCGGCGACGTTGACCTCCCGATAACTGTAGGGAGCCTCGCTGATAACCGGATCATACAGCTCCTCGGTAGGGGCTTCCGAAAAGCCGGCATTCTCACCGGCATCCCACTGCATGGGCGTGCGCACCCCGTCCCGATCCTCCAGCCAAATGTCGTCACCCATCCCGATCTCGTCCCCATAGTAGATGACCGGAGAACCGATGAAGGTCAGCAGGATGGAGTTCACTACCTCCATCCGCGCCCGGTCGTTGCCCAGGAGGGGCGCCAATCGCCGGCGAATCCCCAGATTGAGTCGCATCCGGGGCTCCGGCGCGTAGAAATCCCACATGAAGGTCCGTTCCGCGGGCGTGACCATCTCCAACGTGAGTTCGTCGTGATTGCGCAGGAAGGTGGCCCACTGGCAACCCTTCGGCAGTGCCGGCGTCCGCGCCAGAATCCCCTCGATGGGAGTGCGGTCGGCCTGAGCGAGGGCCATGTAGATGCGCGGCATCAGGGGAAAGTGAAAATTCATGTGAAACTCATCCCCATCCCCGAAATAGGGGAGCACGTCCTCGGGCCATTGATTGGCCTCGGAGAGAAGCATCGTGCCGGGTGCATAGGCGTCGACAAACTTTCGCAGCCGCTTGAGATAGGCGTGGGTCTCGGGTAGATTCTCGCAGCTGGTACCTTCGCGCTGGTAAAGATAGGGCGTGGCATCCACGCGAAAACCGTCGACCCCCAGGTCTATCCAGAACTGGACAATGCGCAACATCTCCCGCTGCACCTCAGGATGGTCGTAGTTGAAGTCAGGCTGATGGTGAAAGAAGCGATGCCAATAGTACGCCCCTCGCAACGCATCATAGGTCCAGTTGGAGGGTTCGTAATCAAGAAAGATGATGCGCGCATCCCGGTACGGCTCATCCGTCTCGCTCCAGACGAACCAATCGCGGTAACGCTCATGTTCCGGATGATTGGGATCACGAGAAGCCTGAAACCAGGGATTCTGGTCGGAGCAGTGGTTGGGGACGAGTTCAACAATCACCCGCAGCTCCCGGCGATGGGCCTCAGCCACAAAGCGGCTGAGATCATCCAATGTCCCGTAGTCAGGATGAATGGCATAGTAATCGCTCACGTCATAGCCATCGTCCCGCAAGGGAGAGGGGAAGATCGGCAACATCCAGACAGCATCGATCCCTAACCACTGCAGATAATCAAGCTTTTCCGTCAAGCCAGCAAGATCCCCGATGCCATCCCCGTTGCTATCACGATAGGCGCGCACGAAAACTTCGTAGAAAATCGCGTCCTTGTACCAATCCTGCGTCATAGATCCCCCTTAATCCGGCGTCCCGGCCATTGCCGTCATATCCCAACCGGCCTGGATCAGCCCTTGACGGAGCCGGCCAGCAGCCCCCGCACGAAGTAGCGCTGGAGCGAGAAGAAGACGATCAACGGCAGCAGCATCGAGATGAAGGCGCCGGCCGTCAGCAGGTGCCAATCCGAACCGCGAGAGCCGATGATCTCCGCCAGCCGCATCGTCAACACCTGCACATCAGGCTTGCTGCCGATGAAGATCAAGGCCACGAGGTAGTCATTCCAGACCCAGAGGAACTGGAAGATGGCGAAGGAGGCCAGCGCCGGGACGGAGAGCGGCAGAATGAGACGGGTGAAGATGGTGAAGTTGGAAGCGCCGTCGATGAAGGCCGACTCGAGGATGTCCCGGGGCAGCCCGGAAATGTAGTTGTAGAGCAGATAGGTCGCCAGCGGCAGCCCGAAGCCGGTGTGCGCCAGCCAGATCGCCAAGAAGGTGCCGTTGAGCTGCAATTTGACGTAGTCCCGCAGAATGGGAACCAGCGCGATCTGCAAGGGAACAACAAGGAGGGCCACCACCATGGTGAAGAGGGTCTTACGCCCGGGGAACTTCAACCAGGCAAAACCATAAGCTGCAAAGGCGGCGATAAGGATGGGGATGACGGTAGCCGGCACAGTCACCGTGAGGCTGTTGAGGAAAGCCCCGGAGAAGTCATCTCCCTGGTAGACACGTTCATTGCCCTGGTCGTCGACGAGCACGAACTGCTTGCCCGTCAGAACGTTCTGATAGTTATCGAACGTGAAGTTGGCGTTGGTCGTCCACTGCCGCTCCTGCACGCGGGCCGATCCCGTGCGCCGGTTGCCGAGCCACACAACCCGGCGCCCGTTCTGCTCCACCCCCTCGCGCAGCTCCTCGAAGGTACCGCTGATGCCATCAAAGGTCATCACGCCCTCCCGATCCACTTCCGGTCCCGGTTGGATGCGATCTACCTCGACCCAGGCCCGGTGGGGGAAGATGGTCCACCAACCCGTTGCGCCGATATCCCCACGGTCACGGAAGGAAGAGATGAAGAGACCCAGCGTCGGAATAGTCCAGACGAAACAGATCAAGAGCAAGGCGCCGTTGATCAAGAGATCGCTGACCAGCTTCTGTCGTTTAGCACTTTGGGCTCTCTTCGCCATCAGAACGCCTCCGTTTCAGCAAACTGCTTCAAGTTGTAGATCATGACGGGGATGACGGCCAGGAGGAGGACCACAGCAATCGCCGATCCCAACCCGAAGTTGCGGTTGGAGAAATACTGCCGGTAAAACTGCGTGGCGATTACCTCCGTTCCGTACTGTCCGCCGGTCATAACCAGCACAATATCAAAGATCTTCAAGGTGAAGATGACAATCGTGGTCGTCACGGTGATGATCGTCCCCATGATATAGGGGATCATGATGCGGAAGAAGACCTGTACCTCGCTGGCACCGTCGATCCGTCCTGCCTCCAACAGCTCCTCGGGAATCCCCTTGAGCGCTGCCGAGAACAACACCATCGCATACCCTGTCTGCAACCAGATCATGATCACCACGAGGAACAGGTTGTTCCAGGGCCGAATCTCCGTCCACGAGGTCCACGCCTTCGGCGCCCCCCCGAAACCCGTCACAATCGCGTTGAGCAGACCGATCTGCGGAGTGCCCGCCGGGCGGAGCTCGTAGATGAAATCCCAGATGACGCCGGCACCAACAAAGGAGATCGCCATAGGTAGGAAAATTAGCGATTTAGCGATAGCCTCGAACTTACTGCGGTCGGCCAGTACCGCGATCAACAGCCCAAAGCTGACCGAAGCACCCGTCCCGAAAATCATCCACAGCAGATTGTTCCGGAAGGACTCCCACATGTAGCGCTCGGTGAAGACGGAGACGTAGTTGCTAAGTCCGACGAAATCAGCGCCCCCGCGATCAAGCAAACTGAAATAGAAGGTACGTGCGGTAGGGAGTGCCAGATACCAGATCAAAATGGCGATCGCCGGCCCTACGAAAACAAAGGGCTGAAGTCGCGCCGTCCAGTGAGGCGGCAACTGCTCGATCAGCCAGTTGGTGGTGAGGTAGAGAATGGCCACCCCTCCCACGCCCCAGATGATGGCCACCAGCGCCATCACCGTCTTGGGGGCGTTGCTATCCCGCAGGAAGAGAAACCCCTGCCACAGCACCACAAATGTCAAAATGGGGACGATAATAGAGATGAAGATCCGCCCCACGAAGGTCGAAAACCAATCGAGAATCGAACCAGGCAGGCCTTGTCGATCAGTCTGTTGCATTATATCCTCCTTAACCTTCGGTCCAAAAACCAGCTATTTCAACGATCCCCACCCGCTTTCCAAGCCGGGTCCGTGTCCGGTGGATGAGGAACAGGGAAGCAGGTATATGTACTCCTGCTTCCCTGTTAATTCACACTTCAGCTCGTAACACGGTTAATGACCGACGCCAACCTACCGACCAGGCCAGGCCGCATCGATCTCCGCCAACGCCGTGTCGAGGTCCACTGCCCCGCTGACCCAGTCGGTCATGCCCTTCCAGAAGGAACCGGCACCCACCTCACCGGGCATCAGGTCGGAGGCGTCAAAGCGAACGCTCTCGGCATTGAGGATGATCTCCGCTACACCGCGATCCACGTCGTTGGAGTACCAGGAGAGATCGGAGTCGTAGTGAGGCGAAATCGCGCCGCCAGACTGAATCCAGGGCTGGAGGTGCTCACCCCGCGTGAAGTACTCCATGACCGCAGCGACTTCGGGGCGGTTATCGAAGGCGGCCCAGATGTCACCAGCAACCAGCACGGGCTTGCCATAGGCCGGATCGATGGGCGGGAAGTAGAAGAAATCGTAGTCAACGCCCGCCTCCACACCCGCCGGGAAGAAGCTGGTGATGAAGTTGCCCTGCTTGTGCAGCCAGCACTTGGGGGGATCGTCGAACATGGGGTTGGGGGAATCGCCGAAGAAGGTGTTGACAATGGCATCCCGGCCCCCGTAAACGTAGTCCTCGTTGAACCAAAGCTCAGCCATGACCTCAGCGGCGTTCTTGACCTCGGGGGAACTGAAGAGCAGCTCGCCCTCCACCCAGCGGTCATAGTTCTCCAGGGACGTGGTGCGGAGCATGATCTCCTCCATCCAGTCCGTGGCGGGCCAGCCGGTGGCGGTGCCACTCTCGATGCCGATGCACCAGGCGGTGTCGCCGTCGGCGGCGATCTCGTCAGCCAGCGCCATCATCTCATCCCAGGTCTCGGGGATCTCGTAACCGGCGGCTTCGAACTCGGCCTTCGGGTACCAGACCAGGCTCTTGCCGTTCACCCGCTCCCACACACCCGCGAGGATCTCGCCATCCGGACCTTCCATGACGGCCATGTCGATCCAGCTTTGCAGATAGTTCTGGTTCATGTAGTCGATGGCTTCGTCGTCGAGCAGCTCATAGAGGTCCACAACCTCACCATCGCGCACGAAGTTCGCCAGCAGACCTGGCTGGGGGAAATCGACGATGTCGGGGGCATCCCCGGCGTCGATGCGCACGGAGATCGTGGTCTCGAACTCCTTCGAGCCTTCGTATTGAATGTCGATGCCGGTCTCTTCCTCGAATTGGGCGACCGTGTCGTTGAACTTGACCGCATCCTCATCGGTGAAGGGCCCAAAGGCCGTCACGACCGTGCCCGAGAACTCGCCCGCCAGGGCGCGCTCAAGATAGGTGCCGGTGCCAGCGGGGGTATCGCCCTCCCCAGGATCGGGGGCCGGCGTGGTCTGGCATGCCGAAAGCACCATGGTGAAGATCACTACCAATGCCAGAATCAAATTCCAGCGTTTCATCAAAATCCTCCTTCAAAGTTAACTTGAGATTCTAAACTCGATGTGTAGCTCTGTGTTTCTCCGCTGTACTTCCGAATTGCATCACCTCCTTTCTTGGATGATAAGAACTGCTTGTTGGTCGAAACTGGCTCCGGTGAAGCCTGAGCATGCCTGAAATAGGATCGGATCCACCTGCCCTGAAAATAGCGGTGTGTCTTCGATCACCCGAGCGCATCGACCCGGGCATAGAGTGACTCCTTGTCAATGTCGTCCGGCAGAGGGCCTACGGTCCTAAGTTTACGCTCAACCACCTCCCGCGCAAATAGAACCGAGCGCTCCAGGGAATTCCCATCCAACAGCGCGACCAGGAAGCCCGCCCAGAAAGAATCTCCCGCGCCGGTCGCATCGGCAACCTCAACTGGTCGGGCCGGGATGGACTTCCGCTGGCCCTCGTAAGAGAGAATGATACCATCGGCGCCCATGGTCATGATCACCACACGCGGCCCCATCTCGTGGATGCGCTCGATGTATGCCTCGGGCGCCAACTCTTCGCCGAAGATGCGCCGGGCATCGTCCAGCGAGGGCTTGGAGATGTCGGCGTAGCTCAACATGCGGCGCAACACACCCATCGCCTCCCGATAGTCAGGCCAGATGATGGGGCTGTAATTCGGATCCAACGAGATCAACTTTCCCTGCTCGCGCGCCAACTGAAAAGTGTGCTCAATCGCCGACCGGCAGGGCTCCCGCGAAAGGGCAAAGGTCGAGGCGTGCACCACCCGGGCGCGCTTGACGGCTTCTTCCGGCACTTCGTGCGGCTCCAGCCGGTAATCTCCGTCACGAAAAGCCTCGAAATCCGGGGTGCCCTCCGTACGAGAGATAAAGATTACGGAGGTGTGAACCCGGTGATCCATCACCAGATAATCGGTCCGAACCCCGGCATGTCGCAGCTCCGCCTTCAGAAACTGTCCGAAGGCCCCGATGCCCGTCTTGGAAACGATACCCGCCTGCCCTCCCAACTTGGCCACGTACGTGGCGATGTTCGCCGGTGAGCCGCCCAGGTATTTCTGGAAGCGCACGGCGTCGAAGAGCGATTCGGACTCCTCCACGGAGATGAAATCCACCAACGTCTCCCCGATGGCAAGGAGATCAATGTCACCCTTTGGAACGGCAATCTGCATCGCGCGCCTCCCTACCCTTCTGCGAAATAGAGATCCGCCAACGTTTCCGTGGAGATCTCATTTTCGGGTCGAGGATCGCGGAAGTAGTCATGAAGAGGCAGCAACACCTCCGGGCGCCGGGCCTCCGGGTCGGACACCAACTCCTCGATGCGTGCCAGATACCCTTCGGCAGTGCGCTCCCACGTGTAACGATCCAGAACGCGCTGCCGTCCTCGCCGGGCAAAGGTCGCCCAGGCCTCCTCATCTCCCAGAACGCGCTTCAACCCCCGGGCAATGTCCCCGGGGTCGGAAGGATCGACGAGCACCCCGTATTCCACCTCTCCATCGACGAGGCTCTCGCTCGGCCCCCCGTTGCGCGTGACCACCACAGGCAACCCCGCCGCCGCCGCCTCCAGCGGCGCCAAGCCGAAGGGCTCGTAGAGAGCCGTCAAGGAGAAGACTGAGCCCCGTTCGGCAAAAAAGCGATAGGCCGCAGCGAGCGCCGGTTGTCCCTGCACGGCAAAAGCGCTGATCTGCCCCCAGAGCCCTTGTCCCTCCACAACCTCACGGATCTCCGCCAGAACCTCCCGCTCGCTGGCGCTGGCGCCCCCGTCCTCCCGCAGAGGATCATCGAGAGCTCCCGTGATAAAGACCAGGTTGGCCTGGGCCTGCAACTCGGGATCCTGCGCGAAGGCCTGTACCAATCCCAGATGGTTCTTCTTCTTATCCAGGCGGCTGGAAGCAACGATTACCGGCAGCCCCCGGCGCCCCTCGGCGATATCGCGCGCCAGGCGCTCCTCCACCCGGGCGCGGACCTCGGCCTCGTTCTCGGAGACGGCGTCGGCGCCAAAGATGCGCAGATTCACCCCCGGCGGAATGACGGCAAAGCGACGATCATCCTGAACATCCACCGCGCCCCGATAAGCCACATGCCCGTATTGCTCGTAGCGCTCCTGCTGCGTGCTGGTGATGTTGATCCCCGAACGATTCATGCTGAGACGTTCCGCCAGAATCCGGGCAGCGAAGTGATAACGCTCGTTCAGCGCCTCCAGGTTCTCTCGACTGGCATCGAGCTTGTCCATCTTCTGCGCCCCCAGAGAGTGCCCGGTGAAGGTAAAGGGCACCCCCGTCTGTTCCTCCAGCAGGACCCCGCAGAGCCCTCCGTCGCCGTAGTGCGTGGTGAAAGCGGCGGGCAACCCACCCTCTTCCTCGTAGAAGGCCAGAATATTCGGCACCCAATCTGAGACCAGATGGGGCCACAAAAGCTCCTTGCGTAGAAACTGATCGGGACCGGCACGCAGACGTACGATGCGCACGTTGGGGGCGTCGGGATAGGCGTCAAAGCGCGCCGAAAACTCAGGCCACTCCGGGTCCACGATCTGGCGCGTGAGAATATCCACCGAGTGACCCATCTCCCCCATCGCCAGCGCCACCTGCTTCACGTAGACCAGCTGCCCCCCGAAGTCCGGGTGTTCCGTCCAGTAGCTATCTTGCGGGTCAAAGTTCCCCTGGGGATTGACAAACGCGATATGCATCGTTACGCTCCTCTCCTAACTTACTCGCCTAGTAACAGCTGAAGGGTCCGATTCGTGTGCTTCACTGCCACATCCACCGCCAGACCTTCGGTTAACACCTGCTCAAACATCTGCTGGACGAAGCGGGAGAGTTGCACATAGTTTGCCATCATGGGACGGGGTCGGGCATGAGCCAACAGGGGAACGACCTGGCGCATCCACGGGTGATCCGGTGCTTGGAGGCGCCGGTTCATCGATTTCAAGGTGGAGATCTGGAGCTCTTGCTCGCAGAAGCGGAGGAGCACCTCCGGTTCCATAGCCAACTGGAGTACCTCCGCCACGAGATCAGGATGCTGAGACTGCCGGGGAATGACCCACGTCGTTCCGCCCAACGAAAGCATCGGCGCATCGTCAGCAGTGGGACGGGGCACCGGCGCGAAACAAAGATGACGGGCGACCTCAGCCTCCGACTCCCAGCCGGATTCTTCGCTGATGACAGGCCATTCATAGGTCCCACCGGCAATCATCGGCACGGCACCGCGCCCCAGCAGCCGGGGCGAGGACCACCAGTGGAAGGCGGCCACGTCCTCCGGCAGATAGCCCCGCTCCCAGCCTATCCGGCGCAGGAAGGTCAGGGTCTTGCGGTTGGCCTCGGAGTCCAACGCGACCTTCCCCTCGGCGTCCACCAATTCACCACCGGCGCTCCAGAGTAAGGGCACCAGGACGTTGAGGGTTGCCTCGCCCGTATGGGTCGAGACGGGAAAAGCAACCGCCGCCCGATGCCCGTAGTGAGCCTTCGCCGCGCTCGTGTGAAAGTGGGCGAGGGCGGCTTCCCACTCTTCCCAGGACTCTGGAATCTTCAGCCCCTCCGCCTCAAACCACGAGCGCCGGTACCACATCCCTGTCAGGTCGGCCTGGATAGGAAGGCCGTACAGATGCCCGTCAAGCGTATTGCTCGCCAGCACGGGGGCCTCCAAATCGTCGATCAGCCGCGCGGCGAAAGTCGGGGTTACTTCATCCAAAGCGGCAAGGAATCCCATCCGCGCGTAGCGGGCAATCCACACGTAGTCAATGGAGACGATGTCTGGCGCTGTACCACTGCCGACGGAATTACAGAGAATCTGGTGGAAATCCTCCTGCGAAGGCATCGTAACCGAGAGACGCAGCTCCCGATGGGGGTGGAGATCGTTCCAACGACGCACCGCCTGTTCCAGCAGCGTCACCCAACGAACGTCGTAAGCCAAAAGATCCAACGTCACCAGTCGTTCCCTACGCGCAGGGTGGCGCTCGGCAACGAAGGTTCCCTGCCCCGAACGGCGATAGATGTACCCCTCCTGAACCAGCTCGGCGAAAGCCTGGCGGATAGGGGCCCGGCTGATATGATAGCGTTCGCTCAACGCTTGCTCCGTGGGCAGCTGATCACCAGCCGAAAAAGAGCCGCTTTCGACCTGTTTCTTGATGAGCTGCTTCAGTTGATAGTAAATCGGAATTGGGGAATTCTTATCGATCACTTCTCGGATCGCTTTGGATAAGATGATATTGTTATATCCTTATTACATTATAAAGGGCTTTTTCCGGCTTGTCAATAGCTGCGGCTGAAAACAAAAGGGGATGGGAGAAGTCATCCAAATGCGATAGACCTGGAGAGCAAAATGAGGAAGGAAGGGACGTTGTAGTATAATGGTACAGTAAATTGAGCCGTTGCGAAGAGAGAATTTGATGGAACCAAAACAATCTACCGGGTCTGTGACCCACTATCTACTGGAAGGCATTGCGGTTCTGCTGTTGCTCAGCCTGCTCATCACCGGAGCCATCCTCCACTTCACCCGTCCTCCATTGCAGTACGAGCCGGAGATCGCGTCTCTGGAGGAGACGGTGCAAACCCGCGTGCTGGAAGTCCGCGAGGAGACCGTACGCGAGGATACGACCGACCTGGTGCAGATTTCTCAGCGGCTCTATCTGGAGATCACCACGCGCGGCGACCTGCACGGTGAAGAGCTCGAAGTCACATACAACGGCATGGGCCCCACCGTTGAGGACATTCGCTTTCGCCCCGGCGATCGGGCGCTGCTCATGGTAACCCAGGGCCCGGAGGGTTCGACCTACTACGCCGTTGCGGGACGCATGCGCCTGCGTCCCCTGGCCCTGCTTGCCGCGCTCTTCGCGCTAGTGACGGTGCTCATCGGGCGCTGGCAGGGCGTGCGTGCCCTCCTGGGACTTGCTCTGAGCGGCCTGCTCGTGGGCGGCTTCATCCTCCCCCAGATCCTCTCCGGACGCGATCCGGTGCCGGTGACCCTGGTCGGGGTCGGGGTCCTCCTCGCCCTCACCCTCTACCTCATCCAGGGGTGGAATCCCACCTCCCACACCGCCCTGATCAGCATGCTGATCAGCCTGGGGATCACAGCGCTGCTGACGATTCTCTGGGCCCGGGGGGCCCACATGAGCGGCTTCGGTTCCGAGGAGACGCTCTACCTACAAGCCACCGGCGTGCGCATCAACATGCGAGGCTTGCTGCTGGCGGGCGTCATCATCGGGGCCGCCGGCGTGCTGGACGACGTGGCCCTGGCACAATCGACCAACGTTTTCGAGCTGGCCCGCACGGACCCCAGCCTACCCCGGAGGGAGCTCTTTCGTCGAAGCATGAAAGTGGGCAACGCCCATCTCGCTTCGATGGTCAACACCCTCGTGCTGGCCTACGCCAGCACTGCCTTACCCCTCTTCATCCTCTTCTATCTCTATCCTGAACCCTGGTACCTGACGATCAACCGGGAATTCATCGCCGAGGAGATTCTCCGCACCTTCGTGGGGAGCCTGGGCCTGATGCTCTCCGTCCCCCTCACCACCTTCGCGTGCTCCTGGGTGGCGAAGAAGACGGTCCGCCCCCAAGAGATTCCCGAGCAACCGGCAGACTAGCTCAGATGAACATTCGTAACAAGGTATAGCCCCCCAGGAGGGTGGTGACGCTCCCGATGGCGAGGGTCAACCGTTGCGCTTCGAAGCGGCTCACGGCAAAGGCCGCCAACGGGGTGGAGAGCACCGCCCCCAACAACAGCGAGGGAGCCAGCAGCCAGGGGAAGGGCGCACCCGAGATTAAAAAGGCGACGACGCCGACGGCGCTCGTCACCCCCTCCGCCAGCGAGGCGATCCCGATGGCACTGCGCCCTTCGATCCCGGCCAGAACCTGCCCCCCTGTCACCACGGGACCGTAGCCGCCGCCGCTCATCCCCTTGTTGAAAGCCGCCAGCAGCCCCAGCCCGGCGACGCGCTTCCACGAGAAACCGAAACGTCGGTTACGATTATAGAGGATGACAATCCCGATTATGAGCACCAACACGCCGATGTAGGCCTTCAGCACCCACGCCGGCACGTTGACGGCCACCACCACCGCCACGAGAACGCCCACAACGCTGAGCCCCGTCATAACCAGGGTCACCTTGAGATCCCGGCTGCCGGGGCGAAAATCCACGTTGCCGAATTCCTGATGGAAGATGCCCGCCAGAATGCCCGTGACGAACTCGGAGAAGAGTACCGCCGGCACGATGTCCGCCGGCTGGTAGCCCATCAACAGCAACACCGGCGTCAATGTCGTCCCGTACCCCATCCCCAACGTGGAATCGATGAGCTCGCAGACGAAAGCCATGACCATAATCACCGGCACCAGCTCGATTTTCATGTTATACCTCCATAAACCGGATCGGGAGACACAATCTCCCAGCTTGCGACCCCAGTTTACAGGCCCGGCGTGATAGAGAGCGTGATGGAGGGATAACAGAAGTGTGACAAAACCAGAGGAGGATACTCAGGACGCTTGAGGTTCGATCTCTACGATGAGGGTGGAATCAAACCGTACCCCAGACCGGGCACGTTCTGAATATAGGAGGTTTCGGGCGGATCCTCCCTGCCTGTCGCCTCGGCAATTTTGCAGCGCAGACGATGCACCAGCTGACGCAGCATATCGCGATCTCCTCCCTCGGGGCCCCACACCTGATCGATGATGGTTTCCGCGCTGAGCACCCGCCCGGCGTTGAGCATGAAGTAATCGAGCAATCGGTTTTCCAGCCGGGTGAGCGCGACCGGATCCCGCTCACCTGCCTGGAGTTCACGCCGCGAGGGCTCCAGGGTCAGCGCGCCCGCCCGCCGGACCGCCCGTGTAGGAGATTTCCCGGCGCGGCGCAACACCGCCTGCACCCGGGCAATCAGCTGCCGGGGGCTGAAGGGCTTGGTGATGTAGTCATCGGCGCCGATCTTGAGGCCCCGCACGATGTCGTTTTCGTCGTCGCGCACGGTAAGCATAACAATGGGGGTATCGTCCTCAGCTCGAATCTGTTCACAGAGGGCGAATCCATCGCCGTCAGGCAGATTGACGTCGAGAATGATAACATCGGGCGTGCGTCCCCGCCACTGCCGCAGCGCCGTGGCGACGTCGTGCGCCTGAAGCACCTCAAATCCCTCACGCCGCAAGGTAAATGAGACGACGTCCGCCAACACGCGATCGTCATCAATGATCAAAGCTTTCATGCCCCTCTCCCCTCTCCGCCGAACGCAGCGTGAACCAGAAGCAAGCTCCGCCCTGATCCACCGTCTCGATCCCCACCTCGCCTCCCTGTGCTTCCACGATCCGCTTGACCACGAGCAGTCCTAGCCCCGCCCCATGCTGCATGCCCGAGGGCGCCGCGCCCACCCGGGAAAACTGCCGGAAGAGCTGGGCACGTGACTCCGGCGGGATGCCCGGCCCTTGATCGAGCACCGCCACCCGAACCCCCGCTACCGCCGTTGACACTTGTACCCGGATCGGACTCCCGTCGGGACCGTATTTGCTGGCGTTGTCCAACAAATTGACCAGCACCTGCACGGTGCGGCGCAGATCAGCCCGAACGAGGGGCAGCACCGATGGAATCTCAAGCTTCAAATGCTGCTGCCGCTTTTCCAGTAGGGGTTCGACCAGGGGCAGACACGCCGTAAGAATCTCGCTCACGCTCACGGGATGCATGTGGACGCGGAAATGCCCGGCCTCGATGCTCGCCGCCTCCAGCAGATTGTCGATAAAGGCCTGTAAATTCAACACGCTGAGATGGACGTTGCCCAGCAGCTCCATCAGCTCGGGGCGACTGAGGTAGAGCGTCTGATCCACCAAGAGCTCGACCGAGGCCGCCAATGCCGCGAGGGGGGTGCGGAATTCGTGAGCCACATTCGCCATAAAATGGCCCATCAACCGGTGCATGGCCTCCTCTTCGCTCACATCACGGAAGACGAGAGCCATCCGGGTGCGGTCGTCGCCGGGTGGAATCATCCGCGCCCCCGTCATCGATAGCATGGCGGGGCGTTCCCCCGCCAGGGAGACGGAAATCAGCCGTCTCCCTCCCGGTGGGGGTAGCAGCTCCCAGAAGGAGTGCCCTTCTTCCAGGGGCACCAAGAGAGCGCTGATCGGCTCGCCCAACACCCGCTCCCGAACGTACCCGGTGATGCGCTCTGCTCCGCGACTGAAGAAGGTAACCCGCCCCACCTCATCCAGGGTGACAATCCCCTCGCCGATGGCCTCGAGAAGCTGCTCCAACCAGCGCTTCTCCTCCTGGAGCGACGCGAGCGTCCGCGCCAGATCGTCGCGGGTCTCTTCCAACACCCGCGCCACCGTCGCAACTTCCCGCACCGGTAGATCACCCGGAGTAAGCTGGACGACACCGCCTGCCGCCGTCTCCGCCAGCCGCTGAAGCGGACGCCCGACGTGCGCCGCCAGGTATGCACCCAGGAGCGTCCCCAGCAGGGCAATCCCTGTCCCGCCGACCAGGAGAGAGCGCCGCCACCGCTGCGCCGCCCGCACCGCCGCGCTTACCTCCAATCCTACAAAATCGGTCAGCCCCTTCGAGTCCAGGGACACTTCATCGATCAGATAGACGCCATCACCCACCATCTGCCGGCGGTCCGGAACCGGGATTTCAGGCGGCGTCAGGGGGTAGGTGAAGACCACAGGCGCTCCCTGCCAGCTCAAGGCGTGTTCCAGGCCGGTCTGCTCTCGCAGGGCGTCGACGAAGGGTTGGTTGAGAGATAACCCTACAATGATCGGATAGGAGTGCCCCTCGATCATCAAAGGAGCTGCGCTCAACAGGAGAAGCTCACCGCCGGGCTGCGCCACCACCCTGTTTGCCAGTCCCTCCTGGCAGATCGTAGGCAGCGGAGGCACACACGCGCCACCACAGAAGATCTCCTGCTCCCGGCACACCACGACGAGATCGAGGGAGGCATCCACAGGCAGCGCTTCCAGATAAGCCACGAGTGCGGCTTCGTCGCTCGCGCTGAGCAAGGACCGCAGCGTTGGACGCGCGGCAACGATCTGCGCCAGACCGGAGAGCTCGCTCCATCGAGCTGCGAAGAGCGCCTGCGTCGCCCGCCGGCCCTGCTCCAGCTGCATGAGCGACTGGCGCTCCAGCTCATCTTCGAGGAGGCGAAACGCAAGTAGGCCCGCAGCCACCACGGTAAGCGACACGAGCACCGCAAAACTGAGGATTAGGTAAGTAGCAAGAGAGCGAGGGGTGAACCGCCGCCGGACCTTCACGGCACCCCCACGCTCACACGAGGTGCTCGTCCAGCCACGCCTGCACGTCGGCCAGCACCTGTTCCCTCCCCAACTCGTTGAAGACTTCGTGGAGCAGGCCAGGATACTCGATACGCCGCTTGAAGTGCGCCCCGGCGAGCTCGAAAAAGCGATTGCTGGCCTGGGGGGGACAAATAGGATCCCCTCCGCCGTGAAGCAGCAGAAGGGGCAGGGTCTCGGGCCACTGAGAAGCTGATGCCATCACCCGCTGCATGGTACGGTCCATCTCGCTGCCGAAGCGGGGCGAGACCCACCCATGCACCAGGGGATCGGCCCGGTAGGCCGCGACGACCGCCTCGTCCCGGCTCAAATCCTCGGGGTCCAGCCCGCTCTTCATCTTGAGACGAGGCAGCACGGAGGAGAGCAACTTACCCACCGAAATAAGCAGGGGAGAGACACTCTCGCCCCACGCCAGGGGCGGCGCAGAAGCGACAACGCCTGCAAATCCCCGTCCGTAGTGGAGCCCATAATCGAGCACGATCAACCCGCCCATGCTGTGTCCTACGAGAAAGGTGGGATGATCGGGGGCTTGGGCCTGCACCTGCCGCCGGAAAGCGTGGACATCCTCGCGGAAGTCCCGCCAGGCATCCACGTGCCCCCGCTGCCCCGGCGACTTGCCGTGCCCCCGGTGATCAAAGGCGTGGACGGCGTAGCCCCGGGCGACGAACCACGCGGCGAAGTCCGCGTAACGCCCACTGTGTTCCCCGACCCCATGAACGACGAGCAGCTGCGCTTTAGGATCAACAGTGGGTTGCCACTGTTGCGCGTAGAGCTCCAGCCCATCGTGGGTCACGAAGTGAGTTTCTGTCTGCTGCATAGAGGGCATGGGGGCATCTCCTCATTAAAATAGTAAATCGGCGAATGGCAAAAGACAAAAAAGCGGATTAGCGTATGTCGCCCGAAGCGTCAGGACCGCGCGACGGGCAGGGCGAAGCTGAAGGTGCTGCCCTCACCCAGGGTGCTCTCCACCATCATCTCTCCGTCGTGCATCTCGACGATGCTGCGGCTGATCACCAACCCTAACCCCGTCCCCTTGACGTTGCGCACCTCCGGGCTGCTGCCCCGGAAGAATTTGGTGAAGAGCTTCGCCAGCTCCTCCTCGGGCATGCCGATGCCCGTATCTTCCACCCGCCAGCAGACGTGAGGGAGCCCGTCACGCTTGCAGGGTTCCACCCCCAGGGTGATGTGGCCCCCTTCCGGCGTGTATTTGTTGGCGTTGCTCAACAGATTCATGAGCACCTGGACGATGCGCCCGCGATCCACGTGGAGAGTGGGCAGCTCGGGGGCCATCTCCAGCTCGAGCGTCTGCTGCTTCTCGGCGATGGCCTGCTCAAAGGATTGCACCGCCTCCTCCGTCAGCGCCTGCGGCGAGACATCGGACATCTCCAGGCGCAGCCGCCCCGCCTCAATGCGAGAGATATCCAGCAAGTCGGTCACCAATCGATCCAGCCGCTGCACGTTGGACCGAATGACGTTGAGGAACTGCTGCTGCTGATCGTTCAACGGCCCGCCGATCCCCTTGATGAGCAGGTCGGTATAGCCCTTCATGGAGGTCATGGGCTGCTTGAACTCGTGGGAGACGAAGGAGATAAACTCCGTCTTGGCCTGATTGGCCCGCTGCACCTCCTCGAAGAGGCGCGCGTTGTCGATGGCGATGGCGGCGTGATCCACCAGCCGGGTGACGAAATCCACCTCTTCCTTGGTGAAGGTGGTGGGATCGGGAGATTCGAGGGCCATGACCCCGATGACGCGGCTCTCCCGCCGGATGGGGATGCAGAGCTTTGCCTGCATCCCCGGAACCAGCTCCACGTTCAGCGTGTTCTTCCCCAGCTCGGTGATGAGCAGCGTTTCTCCGGTGAGCACCGTGCGCCCCAGAATCCCGCGCGAAAGGGGCCAGAGCTCCTCCTCCACGTAGCGCTCCAGTACATCGGGGGGATAGCCATCGTAAGCGAGCACCTGCAAGCCAGGAGGACGATCCTCTTCTTCGTGGAGAGCCGCCATCAGCCCCACGGCAGCGCCGGTGATGCGAATGGCCCAGGTGAGCGTATCGTTCATCACCGCGCGGTAATCCAGCGTGGCGTTTAGCTGACGATCGATGTGCTGAAGCGTGGTCAGCTCCTCGACGCGCGCCCGCAACGCCTGATCGGTCATGGTAAAGAGGCGCGCGTTCTCAATCGCCAGCGCCGCCTGCGAGCCGAAGGCCTCCAACAGCACCACATCCTCTGGAGAGAAAGATTGGCGCTCCCCCTTCAGATTGATCACCTCCAGGACGCCGATGGTGCGTCCCCGGGCGTTGAGGGGGATGGCTAATAGGGAGCGGGTCACAAAATCCCCACCTTGATCAAAACTGCGGTACCAGCGCTGATCGTGCTGGGCGTCGTTGACGATGATCGGCTCGTTCGTGGCGAAGCAGACCCCGGCGATACCCTTGCCCGCCGGGATGCGCATCCCCACCAGCTGCTGCCCTGCCGGGCCGCTGGAGATGCGGAAGACCAGATCGCCGTTGTTCTCGTCCAGCAACAACAGCGAACCGGCTTCGGCGTTCAACAGGTGAGCGGCGTTGCGCACGACCAGATCAAGAACGTGGTCGATGTCCAGCGTCGAGGTCAACAGGGCGGCGATGTCGTTGAGGGTGTCCAGCTGACGCGCGCGCTGCTCCAGGTGCTCGTGGAGCTGACGCCGGTAGAGGGCCGAGGCCGTGTAGGAAGCCACAGTCACGAAGAAGCTCTCGTCCTCTTCGGTGTAGACGATGTCGGGGTCAAAGGACGAGACAACCATCACGCCGATGGTCCGGTCCTCCCCCAACAGAGGCGCACCCATCCACGCCTTACCCGGCTTACCGCTGGGCTCGATGCCGCGCACCGCGCACTCCTCCAGATAATCGGTGGTGCGGATGACGGCTCCATTCCGCACAATCCGCCCCGTCATGCCCTCCGCGTAGGACCAATCCTGGTCCCGGTACAGCCGCTCGTCGTTCTCGACGTAGAAAGCCTGGGAGAGCGTCTCTTTTTCAGGATTGGCCAGGGCGATGTAGAAGTTGGGAGCGGGAATCACTCGCCGCAGCTGAGTATAAATCAGCTCCATGATGTCATCGACCGGCATGGTGAAATTCGCGGCCTGCGAGATCACGTAGAGAGCCTGTAACTCCGCCTCCCGACGCGACCCTTCCGCACAGTCCGGTTTCAAAGCTGGGGATTGATCAACCATGTGTCCTCCGTTGCAAAGCTAGGGGCATTGTAGCACGGCCCCCGCGCGAAGGCAACTCAAGGCAGGCGCACCCTCGCGTCCTCCCCCCGATCCGAAGGCAGCGGCGTGATGCGAAAGCGTTCGTAGACAACGATCTCAGCCCACGCCGACGCCGGCTCCGGCACGGCGAAGGGATGGGGATCGAGCACCTCGGCGCCCCGGACCACCCATTTGAGCGTGGGGATGGCGCCCAGGGCGGGCTGCATATCGTGACTCCCCAGCAACACCCCCTCCCCGTCCATAAGACGAATGCTCACGGCGTAATCATCGACCAGGGGGCGCAGGGCCCGCCACTTCAACTCGACGAGCTCGTACTCCCCCCGCTGGGCCCGTTCCGCGCCGACCAGCAGCAGCTCGTCTGCGAAGGGGATGTAGACTTCCCCGAGCCGGGGGGCGGGCAAGGGGGGCGCCCAGAGTGTGACGCGCTCTCCCTCGGGACGCGAGAGGATCAGGCGGGGGGAAACGCCCACGGCGACGGGCACCTGCACCGTCCGGCACTCGCCCGGCAGCAACCCCTCCACGTAAGCCGTCACGCCCTCGCTCTGAACAGCCAACGCCCGCCCCGGCCCGCACCAGTGGAGGTAGGCCAGCGCTTCCATCTCGGAGCGCACGTCGTAGTCCACGCCCTTGAGGAAGGGGCCGCCCGGTACCAGGCCCGGATGAAAGCGCACGGCGGGCAGGGCTGGCCGATCACAGGTCACGGGCAGGGCGGGCAGCGCTGCCTCGCCCAGATTCTCGAAAGCGCCCTCGACGACGGTGTAGAGGCCGACCTGAGGGTAGACGGCGTCCGGGCAGGTGTTCAGCGGCAGCCGCAGCGTGAAGGTCTCGAAGCGCACCTCGCCCACAATAGCATCACTACCCAGGAAGCGGTCACGCTGGGCCAGAAATAGAGCATCGGAGCCAAAGAGGCGCACAGTGAAGGAGGGCGCCGGCTCTTGCGGGCCCATCGCCTCCCAGGCCAGCTGCACCTCCAACAGCCCGCCGGGACGGGGCTCCCCCTCGATCCGGTAGGCCAGCACCCGCACCGGCCCCAGCTCCGCCTCCAGGGGCTGGAAGCCCGGAAGGGCCGGCGTTTCCAGCAGGGGCTGGCGATAGAGCCGGTAGCCCCCGCCGACCGGGGCAAAGGTCCAGCCGGGCCAGTCGTACCCATGGGTGGTGAAGAGCGGACGGTCACCCGCAGCCTCGGCCCGCCCTCGCCAGACTGCCTCGTACTCCTGCCCGGCAACGGGATGGACGTAGATCACTTCGACCCCCGGCCCCTGCCCTTCCACCGCCTGCAAGAGCTGGAGGGGCATGGCCCACCTCCAGTCAGCAAGGATCAACGCCCCGGACGGCGCCTCCGCCAACAAGGGCGCCACCCGCTCGCGCACCGACCGGTCGCGGGCCAAGATCAGGAAATCAGACAGGTAGCCGAAGGGCCGCAGGAGCAGGAGGAGCGCCAAGGCGTAGGGCAGGAGGCGCAGCCGGCGCCGGGATGCCGCGATTTCCGTCAAGAGAGCCAGCCCCAGCCCCCAGGCGAGCACCACCGGCAGATAGGCCGGCATGAGGTATTCGACGGTCTGCGGCGCCCGGTAGGTGATGGTGACGAAGGTATGGACGCCCCACGAAAGGCCCAGGGCGAGGGCCAACCGCCAGTGCCCCCGGAAGAGGACGAGCCAGCCTCCCAGGGCAGCGAGCAGGAAGAGGCTCGGGAACTGGAGCCGGAAGAGCGTGCCCAGCAGCGGCGCGCGCAACACCAAATCGGCCTGGGTGGCAAAGGCGAACATGTCGCCGGAGAAGCCCTGCGCCAGCACATGATACCAGAAGCCCTCCCAGGTATTCAGCCCTTCCCCCGCCAGGGGGACGTTCGCCATTCCCCCGCGCAGGGGAATGTAGAGCTGGGGCAGTGCCCAGGCCAGGGCGACCACGAGCGCCGGCTTCCACCAGCGCCGAGGCTGCACCGCCAGCGCCGGATCGACGAGCACAAGGTAGAGCAGCCAGCCAAGCGCCACGAAGACCAGCGAGGGATGGTGCCCCACCCCCAATCCCACCGCCAGGGCCAGGCTCAGGAGCGCCCGCTCCCGCCCGGCAGCATCGCCCCCGCCGTAGTGGGCCAGCGCCAGGAAGCCCCAGGCGGCGAAGAGGAGCGTGGGCATTCGGATGTTCGCCGTCGTCGCCTGCGCCCAGAAGGTCGGGGCCGAGGCCAGCAGCAGTGCGGCCCCCGCCCCTCCCAGGGCGCCGGCCCGCGCCGAGAGCCCCCAGCCCTCCCCCCACGCCCGCACGACCTCCGCGACGAGAAGGAGCGTGGTCGCCGCCAGGAGCGCGCTCAACAGGTTGAGGCGCCAGGGCAGCGCGCCCAGCGGCAGCAGCCGCACCCACAGGGCGCTCACCACCGTGTAGAGAGGATAGCCAGGCGGGTGCAGAATCCCCCACCCGGCAGCAGCGAGCTGGAACTCCCCATTATCGGAAGCGAGGATGTCCCCCGCCGTTGTCGCAGCGTAGAGCAGGAAGGCGCCCACCCAGAGGGCGACGCGATATCGCCACGCGAGTGAGAGCCAAGGACGGCGTCGCACCCTACCCCTGCTCCGCCATCAACTTGAGCGCCGCCTCGACCACTCGGTCGGGCGTGAAGCCGAACTCCTGCTGAAGCCGTTGGTAAGGGGCCGAAGCGCCGAAGCGCTCGATGCCCATGATCACGCCCTGCTCCCCGACGTACCGCTCCCACCCCAGAGGCAGACCGGCTTCGATGGCGAGGCGCCGGGGGGCGCTGGGCGGCAACACCGTCAGCTGGTAGAAGAGCGTCTGCTCCTCGAAGAGCTCCCAGGAGGGCATGGAGACCACCCGCGCGCCGATCTTCTCTGCCGCCAACCGCTGCTGGGCCTCCATCGCCAGCCAGACCTCGGAGCCGGAAGCCATCAGAATCAGGTCGATGCGCGAAAGGGGTGACTCGCTGAGCACGTAGGCGCCGTGGGTGACACCCTCCATCGCCCGCTCGCGCGTCCCCTCCAGAATAGGCAGCTTCTGCCGGGTGAGCAGCAGCCCCACCGGCCCCTGGCGTTCCAGCGCCACCTTCCAGGCGGCGGAGACTTCGTTGGCGTCGGCGGGGCGCAGCACCGTCAGCTGAGGAATAGCGCGCAGCGCCGCCAAGTGCTCCACCGGCTGGTGAGTCGGGCCATCCTCGCCAAGGAAAATGGAGTCGTGGGTCCAGACGTAGGTCACCGGCAGCTTCATCAGCGCCGCCAGCCGCACAGAGGGGCGCATGTAGTCGGAGAAGACGAGGAAGGTGCCGCCGTAGACCTTCAAACCGCCGTGCTGCGCCATACCGTTGAGGATGGCCCCCATACCGTGCTCCCGCACCCCGAAGCGCAGGTTACGTCCCGTGCGGCTGCCGGCCTGGAAGTCGGCACAGGCGTCGAGGCAGGTATTATTCGAGGGCGCAAGGTCGGCGGAGCCACCAAGGAGCTCCGGAATGTGAGGTGCCAGGGCGTTGAGCACCTTGCCGGAGGCGGAGCGAGTGGCGAGAGGGCCGCTTTCGGGCAGGAACTCGGGCAGGGCGTCCTTCCAACCGGTGGGCAGCCGTCCCTCGTGCAGCCGCTTCAGCAGCGCCGCCTCCTGGGGGTAATCTCCTTCGTAGCGCGTCAGGAGCTCCCGCCACTCGGCCTCCCCCTGCTCACCCCGGCTCACAGCGAGGCGGTAGTTCACCAGCACCTGCTCCGGCACGTAGAAGGGTTCGGGCGAGGGCCAACCCAACGCCTCCTTGGTCAAGCGGACCTCCTCCTCCCCCAGCGGGGAGCCGTGGGCCTTCTCGCTGCCCTGCTTGTTCGGGCTGCCGTACGCGATGTGGGTGCGGCAGGCGATCAGGTGCGGTTGGCCCGGCGTAGCCTGCGCCTTCTGGATGGCGGCATCGATGGCGTCAAAGTCGTGACCGTCCACCTGCTGCACGTGCCAGCCGTAGGCGCGGAAGCGCGCCGGCACGTCCTCCGTGAAGGCGAGGTCCGTCTCCCCCTCGATGGTGATCTTGTTGTCGTCGTAGAGATAGATGAGCTTCTCCAGCCGCAAATGTCCGGCCAGGGAGGCCGCCTCGTGCGAAATACCCTCCATCAAATCACCGTCGGAAACAATAGCATAGACGTAATGATCGAAGATGGAATAGCCGGGGCGGTTGAAGAGTGCGGCAAGGTGGGCTTCCGCCACCGCCATCCCCACCCCGTTGGCGAAGCCCTGGCCCAGCGGGCCGGTGGTCGTCTCAATCCCCCGTTCCGGGTCGTACTCGGGATGTCCCGGCGTGTGGCTGCCCCACTGCCGGAACTGCTTCAGCTCTTCCAGGGGCATCGGATACCCCGTCAGATAGAGCAGGCTGTAGAGCAACATGGAGCCGTGGCCTGCCGAGAGCACAAAGCGATCTCGATCCAGCCACTGGGGATTCCGAGGATTATGTTTGAGATACCGTGTCCACAGCACGTAGGCCACATCCGCCATCCCCATGGGCATCCCCGGATGGCCCGATTGGGCTCTCTGCACCCCATCCATGGAAAGGACGCGCAGGGCGTTGATGCTTAGTTGATCCAGTTCCGATTTCGGCATAGTAGTCCTCCATTCAATGTCATTGTAGGGCGTGATCAAAGACCTTCTACCGGAGCGGTAAGAGGTCTGCCTGTTAACCAGTCCGTGTCAGCTCAGTACGTCACCCCGGCCAGCGAGCGCAAGGCCACGGTGATCCGGCGCGGATGTTCATCCGTCAGCAGCCCCAGCTCCTCCCAGGCCTGCGCCAGCTCCGAAAGCCGCCGACGCGAGATGCGCTCCCCGAAGGTCTCGTAGAGCGCCTTGAGCAGGAAGACGCCGTCCAGCTGCAACGCGGCGTGGGCCACCAGCTCCCGCTCCAGGGGGGAGAGATCGGGAAAGGCCGCCGGCGGGCGCACCTGTGGATCGAGGATGACGGCACGGAGCATCTCCAACCAGAGGACCACATCCTCGATGAGGTGGCCCATCTGAAAGTAGAGCCGGTTGGACCACTCGGCCTCGCCGTCGAGATCGTGGATAAAGGGCGGGGAGGAGGCCAGCGTGGCGTAGGCCGCAAAGGGGAAATCAGCTGCATTGAAGAGCCCCACGTTGGGAGAGGCAGCCACGGCGCGAAGGAGATTCCACCGCTGCTCCGTCTGCGTGTACTCCAGGGTGAAGGTCACCAGAATGCCGCCGGGCAAACGCCAGTACCACGCCGCCCCCACCCGTCCCTGGTAGCCGGGCACGCGTTCGCCAACGGTATCCACCATCCGATCGGCGAGGTGCAGGGCTTGAAAGGAAGGGAAAAAATGTGCCATAATGAGACCTATACCTCCTCCTGGGCCAGCTTCTGTGCCAATGCCAGCTCCTCCGTGCGATTCGCGACCTCCCCATCGAGGCGCGCCTCGCGCAAGCGATCCAGAATCCGCCGGTAGCTGGGCCCCGGGTCCAGCCCGAGCACCTTCAGATCCCCACCCGTCACCTCCGGCTGCACGTGACGCCAGCGCTCCCAGTAGGTGCGGATGCGCGTGCGCACCTCGGGATCGTCGGCGATGATCCACGCCGCCGCGAGCAACGGTGAGGGCAGCCCCTCCAGTAGCGCGACGATCTCCGAAGGCCGCAGCGCCTCGGTGAGCGCCTGCAGGATCCGGTGCAGGGCGGGCAGCTGATAAAGAGCTTCAAAGAGTCGCCGGGGCATCATCAAGCGGTCGGCCACCCGTTGCAGGGTGGGCAGATCGTGCCGGTGCAGAAAGAGGGACCAGTACAGGGCAACGAGATCGTCTTCGTCCAATTTCCAGAAGGCGGGATCCAGCTCCGCCCGCAGCCGCTCGAAGCGGTGCCGGGTGTCGGCGTCGGCCTTCAGCAGGGGATCGATCTGTTGCAGCGATCCCAACTCCTGCAAGCGCTCCAGCGCCGCCTCCGGGCGCGTCTCGCGGAAGATGAGCTCCAGCTCGTGGCGGATGCGGCTGCCCGTCACCCGGTCGAGCAGGGGGAGCGCGTCGGCGATGAGCGCCTCGCTGCGGGGATCGAGACGGAAGCCCAACCGGGCCTCGAAGCGGGCAGCGCGCAGGATGCGCGTGGGATCGTCGATGAAGCTCAGGCTGTGAAGCACCCGCAGGATGCCCCGCTCCAGATCCTCACGTCCCCCGAAGAAATCCAGCAGCTCCCCCCAATGCCCGGGGCTGAGCCGGATGGCGAGCGTGTTGATGGTAAAATCCCGCCGGTGCAGATCCTGCTTGATGGAGCTCCGCTCGACGGTGGGCAGGGCCGTGGGCCGGCTGTAGAACTCCGTGCGCGCCGTCACGAAATCGATGTAGTCGGGCAGTAGCTCCTCCAAGGCCGCTTCGGTGAGCTCCGGCACGGCCCGCCGCCAGCTCTCCTCGGTGAGCAGCCACTTCGCCGTCCCGAAGCGATGGTGGGTGCGCAGCTCGCCGCCGTAGGTGCGGGTGAGCGCCCGTCCCAGGGAGATGGCATCACCCTCAACGACGAGATCGACGTCGGAGATGGGCTGCCCCAGCAGCAGATCCCGCACGATACCGCCGACGAAATAGAGATGATCGCTGCGGGCCGCCGCCTCTTCCCCAATCTGGCGGATGAGGGCCAGCAGCGGGGCGGGGAAGGCCTGCTCGATCAGCAGCGCGATCTGCTGGCGCTCGCGTTCGCGCTCCGTCGCCGGTAAGCGGATGAGATCGGTGCGGGTCACCACCCCTATCAATTCACCTCCCTCAACGACGGGAATCTGCCCCCAGCCGCGCTGAATCATCAGATCGCGGACCCGCTCGATGGAATCGCGCGGAGAGACCACCACCTCGCCCGGCTCCATGATACGATGAACGGGTTGCTGCTCCCAGCGGTGCTGCAGAGCGCGATCCACCGCGTTGCGGGTCACCAATCCCACCACGCGCCCCTCCTCCACCACGGGAAAGCCCTCGTGGCCCGTGTGCACCATACGCTCTTCCACCTCCCGCACCTTCGTCTCGGGCGAGACGGTACGGACACTGTAGGACATGAGAGCGCGCACCGTCAGAGCGGGACGCACGAAGCGGGGCAGGAGTTCCCGCAGTTCCGCGAACACCGCAGCCGGCTCTCGACCGCGCATCAGCGCCGCCGCGGCCCGGTCGTGCCCATCCCCGCCGAAGTACCGGGCCACCTCCGCCACGTTGATGTCGTCGGTGGTGCTGCGGGCGACCAGCTGGGTGCTTTCGCCTAACCCCACGAGAATAAAAAGCGCCGACGGCTCCATCAGATCCCGCAACTTGTGAGCCAGCGTGGAGATCTCCTCATCGAGACCGCTCTCCGCCTCCGCCCAGGAGATGACCACGTTGTGCCCCTCCAGCTGGTGCGTCTCCGAGTGCTCCAGCAGCGCATCGTAGAGTGCTCGCTGCGCATCGGAGAGAGGGTGATGGAGAAAGTCGTTGACAATCTCCAGGCTGGCGTCGTGATCGAGGAGCCAGGCCGCAGCACGCAGATCGCGGGTGGTGGTGCTGGCGTAGGTGAGGGAGCCGGTGTCTTCGTAGATACCCGCGAGCATCAGCGTCGCCTCGACGCGGTTCACAGGGATGAGGCGGGCGGAGAGGGCCTCCACCAACAGCGTCACCGTCGCTCCCAGGAGCTCGCCGCGAAAGGACCAGTGGGGGGGCAGATCCTCACGCCGGGCGTGATGGTCGATCACTTCCACCTGCTGGATCTCGCGCCCCATCCCCCGCACGGAGGTGAGGCTCTGCGTATCCACGAGAATCACCCGGCGGACGTGGTCGCCGCGCGGCAGCGCGGCAGAATCGACGAAGGGAAGCTCGGGGCGGTAGAGGGAGAGGAAAGCCTGCACGTTGCGATTGACGCGATGAGGCAGCACGGGCTTCGCGCCGGGATAGAGCTTGTGCGCTCCCAGCAGGCTTGCGACCGCGTCAAAATCGGCGTTCTCGTGCGTCAGAATGATCTGCATCTCGTGCTATTCCCCTCCGAAACTTCCCCCGATTGTACCCCCATCCGCGAAAATCGATACCGGTGCGCTACTCCCCGCTGCCGGCATCGCCCCGGGCAGCAAGGCGCGCCTCGTACTTCCCCAGCACCGCCGCCAGCGCCCCCTCCAGATCGACGCCGGTGCTGTTCGCCACACAGAGAAGGGCGAAGAGCGCATCTGCGAGCTCGTCGCTCCACGCGCCGGTGGGGGAGAAGGCTTCGCGCCCGTAGCCCGTCCCTTTGAGCGCCTCCTTCGCCACCTCCCCTACCTCGGAGACGAGGTCGAGCAGGCGGGCAGCGACGGGCGCCTCCAGATCGTGGGCCGCGACGAAGTCGGCCACCAGGCGCTGGAGACCGGTCAGGGCCGGCGGTGGGGCCGACGTCAATCGCGCCTCCACACCCGCCACGAAGGGTGTCGCCAGGCCCACCCCGTACCGCCCCTGCAGCGCCTCCAGCAGGTCGAGGAGCCAGCACCACGCGTGACGGTAGGCGCGCCAGAGGCCCCCCTCATCCAGGGGCGCGGTGCAGGCGACGAAGCGGCGGTAGGCCGCGGGCGAGAGTTCCGTCTCCAGCTTCCGCGAGGGAATGTACCAGCGCTCCGTCCGGCCCTCGTCCAGACGGGCCAGGAGCAGCAGCTGCCGCTGAACGAAGGAAAGAAGATCCAGCGCGCGGGCGTGCTCCCCCCGCTCCAGCACGTTGAGCCCGAAGAGGAACCAGTTGGCAGCGTTATCCACGAGGGCCTGCGCCGTCGCCGGGTCCTCTCGCGGGGGGGCCTCCCCCACCAACGGCGCCAGTAGCGGCGCCAGCTCGCCCGTCTTGTCGCAGATGAGGGCCGCCTCCACCGAGGGCAGCCAGACGGCCCCCTGCCAGCCGCGCAGCGTCGCCTCCAGCTCCGAGCGGGCGTGGAAGTGGAATTCTCCGCGCACCAGTCCCTCGAAGACAACATTCGGCGTGCCGAAGTCGTTCACGGTGAAAAGCAGGACCGGCGCCAGCTGCGCCACCCACGACCGCCGGTCCAGCCCCTCCAGCACTTCGTCATCGAAGAAGAGTACGAACTCCACATCGGAGAAGCGATCCCCTTCCCC
>NPIE01002111.1_pt1 | contig 29156 bp, 19 predicted proteins | sample 8637661 | NCBI WGS metagenome assembly NPIE01 (sample SAMN07420842, study PRJNA396082) | bioreactor metagenome | isolation source: sample BA12 brine-fed electro-methanogenic bioreactor BA | place: Japan: Kochi | collected 2016-12-09 | reverse complement strand
CTGGGGGTTGGTGCCGAACTGGTCTAAAGACCCGGCCATTGGCCATAAGATGATCAACGCTCGTAGCGAAACGGTTGCCGAGAAACCCGCCTTTCGAGGTCCAATTCGTTACCATCGCTGCTTGATCCCTGCAAACGGATTTTACGAATGGGTGCGACATGAAGTCGCCTGTATGATTGTCCGGCGGCCCTTTCGACCGGACCTGCCGTCCCATCGGCAGTACCCTATGAGGTAGGGCGAGGAGGTAACAAATCGTCTAAAAGCCCTCTGACAATGTAGCTTGCCGTTATCATGACGGATACCCGAACCGCGAGGGGAAGGTATTTCTACCAGCATCAAGGTGGATAGAGGCTAGGGTCGATGGCATGGTCAGCGTAAGCGAATCTCTATAAGCATCGTCAAGAAAGAAGGAACCAAAGGTGCTGACAGGTTCTGAGTTGCGGCAGGGTACGGGTGCTCCATTCTCACCCGTCATGGGCAAAAAGACCGCCGGTGTAGTAGGAGAGACCTAAACCATCAATGTCATACATGCGGAACATGGTAAGCCCGTATCGTTCCCAACTGGGAAGGAATACCGCAAGGTACTCTGATAACGGTGCGGGTAGAGGATGGAGGAGAAAGCGAAGGCCGGGCTGTAATGGCGCGGATACGGGTTGTGACATCACCCGGCGCGAAAGCGAGCAGACTTCCTCCAGGTCTTCCGTCACAAGAAAGTTTGGCTAAGCGGCTAACAAGGAGAGCAGATGACGGCGCAAGCTGGTGCACCTTGGGACAAAGTTCCAGACTGGGAGGCCACTGATTGGCAGACCATTACGGAAAATGTTCGCCGACTCCAGGCGCGTATTGTGAAGGCAGTGAAAGAAGGCAGATGGAACAAGGTTAAATCCTTGCAGCGTCTGCTAACACACTCGACAAGCGCTAAATTATTGGCGGTGCGTCGGGTGACTGAGAATGACGGCAGGAACACCCCGGGAGTAGATAAGGAACTATGGAACACACCCCATAAGAAACGGGATGGCGCATTATCCCTCACAATGCGTGGCTATCAACCCGCGCCACTGCGGCGTATCTACATACCAAAAGCAAACGGTAAACCCAGACCGCTGGGAATTCCGACGATACGAGACAGGGCAATGCAGGCACTTCTCCTCATGGCCTTAGACCCCATCGCGGAGACAACAGCGGACAATGCCTCCTACGGTTTCCGACAGGGGCGCCGTTGTGCGGATGCAATTGAGCGATGCTTTACTTGCCTCTGCCACAACAACCCCACCTGGATTCTGGAGGGCGACATCAAGGGATGCTTTGATAACATCAGCCACGAGTGGCTTCTTGACCATGTTCCAACGGACAAGGAGACACTCCGGAAATGGCTGAAGGCCGGCTACCTTGAGAAGCAAGTATTTTACGACACAATCTCTGGCACACCGCAAGGTGGAATTATCTCGCCGGTGCTAGCGAATCTCGCGCTCGATGGTCTGGAGACCCGGCTAAGGGAAGCATTTCCTCGCCGGGGAAAGGGCTCATGGCACGGGAGAGCTGCACAGGTCCACCTGATCCGGTATGCAGACGACTTTATCATCACCGGCAACACGAGGGAAGTGCTGGAGACACAGGTAAAGCCGTTGGTCGAATCCCACTTGGCGGAGCGAGGGCTGGAACTCTCCCCAGAGAAGACCAGAACCACTCACATCACCAAAGGTTTCGACTTCTTGGGACAAAACGTCAGACGCTATCCGAATGGTAAATTATTCATCAAGCCATCTCGGAAAAGTATCAAAGCGTTTCTGGCCAAGGTCAAAGAGATTATCCGTAAGTGCTTGAGTCTGCCAGCCCATATACTGATCGCCCGACTCAATCCGGTGATTCGGGGATGGGCAAATTATCACCGGCATGTCGTTTCAAAGCGCATTTTCGCTCGAATTGATGCCGAGATTTTCCAGATGATATGGAAATGGGCGAAAGCCCGCCACCCCAAAAAGGGACGGAGGTGGATTAAGGACAAATATTTCGAGCGAGTGGGAACCCGTGGCTGGTGGTTCTTCGGGAAATCAATGACTGCAGGGAACAAGAATTCACACTATCGCTTGTTCCACGCATCATCGATCCGGATTATAAGGCATCGTCAGGTGAAATCGAACCTGAATCCCTATGATCCGGAATGGGCTGAATACCTGGCCCAACACTCCGGGCGTCTCTCAGCACTGTCCGTGTCTACTTAATGGGCATTCGCGAAGGCTTGAGCCGTATGAGCTGGAAACTCTCACGTACGGTTCTTAGAGGGGGAGTCACCGGTAACGGTGGCTCCCTACTCGACGCTCACCAAGGAAAAGAAAAAACTCCCTATTTTATCTACCGCAAGGATCTGGAGCCGATGGCGTTTGCCGGAATTTGGGATGCCTGGAAAGGACCAGAGGGGAGCGTCGAGTCTTGTTCAATTCTTACGACTGACGCCAATAGCCTGGTGGCAAAAATTCACGATCGGATGCCAGTCATTCTCTCTTCGTCCGAGTTCGATACTTGGCTGGATCGTGAGATGACTGATATCGAAAAGCTGAAAATACTTTTCTCTCCCTATCCGTCAGATATGCTGGAGGCTTTTCCGGTTTCCGACGAAGTGAACAATCCTCAAAATGATTCTCCGGAGTGCTGCAGTCCCGTCATGGGAGACGAACCTTAGCTATAGAACCTTCAACTTCAATGGTGCTGCAATTGCTCTATTTATGGGTTGCAGGTTGTCTGGAAACAAATGGACTCAGAGCTCAGCCCGCCTCAATTTTTTATCAAGACGGCAATGGACTTGGGGGCCTACCCCGCTAAGATTGAATCAGCATCCTCTCCTCAACAAGGTCAACACGCCACTCCTTGCCTCGGTCATCGGTTAGAACCACGGTAAAAACAGACCGGCCAATCGAGGCGGAATGGCCACCCTCCGAATAGTCATCAATCCCAAAGTGGGCAGAGAGAACCGCTGAAACCACAGCGCCAGGAGGTGCCAGTTGCCCGGAGTTTCGTAGGAGCGTTTTCTGGCACATTCCGGCAAGAATCCGGTTCCTTTCAATGTCGAATTCAGCTGGATCGATTCGCAGCTCAAGGAGGTCAATTATCACTGTCGGCAACCGGTGCTGATACGCCAACCAGGCATAATGCTGGGCTGAGCACGCAAACATATGGGCGATGCCACTGGCGAAGTTCTTGATATGTTTGCGGCCCAAATTTTTTGTCCGAATGTCGTTTCTGCAGCTTCCACGGATCTCAATCTCCGGATTTTGAATCAACCAGACAGGTTTACTCCGGCAGCCAGGCACAATCTACCCATTGCTCTTCGTATCGATTCACGAAGTCTTGCATCTCGCGAATGTTGGACGCAGGTTCACGGCAGGCCCGGGCACAGGTGGAAACAACATCCCGGTAGAACTCCGGGGAGACATGCGCGATACCGGCATAATTCATAAGCAGATCCGGAAGACGCTCCGTGATTTTTTCTCCGCGAGGTGTCATCACAATGCTCGGGGGTTCACCGTATGTGTTTATCAACACGTATCGCCAGCTTGGATCTGCGGCACCCTGACGAGGGACAATCTCACAGGGGCGAGCATCTCCGCCTTTTGAAATGGATTCGTAGGCTTCTTTGAGGGCTAGTGGTTTTTGAGCCACCAGGACATAAGGTCCGGCCCCTACATAACAACCCATGCTCTCGTCGTATTCGATGCCGAGCAAGTCTTCCAGGCCAAAACGCGCATGCCGATCAAGGGGAGCCTTCCCAGAGGTGAACCATTGAAGTTCCCGCAGTGTGATCCCGACACACTTGGCGATCTCTGCAGGCGGATTGGGCCAGCACGCCACGAGGTTCTTGGCGATTTCGGCCGCGTTGTCATAGTCACCGTCGGCCCAGAAATCATCATCTTCGACAATATCCTCTGGTGACTTCTCACCTGTCAGCAGCCAGGTACTGCCATTAAACCCATCGAGGCTGAAATATCGGGGCTGATCGGGCGGTAGAGAGGTCTCCCAGGATGACAGCCATGGGCCGGATTCCCAGTCGAGTTCACCACTCACTGTTGGCTCTGGCACTTGCGCCGGCAATGTCAGCCACCGCTGAATTCTATCTTCAACCTCGCGACTGCTCACACCTCTGTGACCATCCTTGATTCGAAAATCATGGTCATATTGAGCGTACCGGCAAAGAGCTTGGATGGGCCCAAGAGACTGATCTTTTCCATCGTGCTTCCTCAGCAGCCACCGGCTGGAGTCTTGGGCTGAGCGTAGGGAAGCTGGAAGGGATTTCTCCTTGGCATCGGCGACCTCGACCTGGACACTGATTTTTGCCATTTCCTCGACCAGTTCAGGGCTGGCCTTCGAAAGGTAGCGATTGACCCGAAGGATGTCTGGGCGGCCACGTAAGCCTTCAGCGTTACGCCACGCATCCAGGAGGACATCCCGGAATGCTCTAGGTTGATCGACTGGAGTGAAGGTGATCCAGCGAATGGGCAATCCGGCCACGGTAACCCCATAGATTATGAGCGGGCTGAGCCCGTAACGCTCTGCATCCTTGATCTTGATCGGGTCCTGCACCGATACAATACCATGTTCCGGATGGTGGAAAATGAACTTGGCAATCGCAACATAAAAATGATGTTCTCTTGGTGAAAGCATCGTCTGTCGATTCACTCTCAAGTTAAGGCCTGACCTGTAGCGCTCAACCTGCCGCATCCAGGGCCGGATATTTGGCTTCTGCCACCGGTTTGGGGCGTTACCTGAATCTGCGTGCTGATCCGCTCCTTCAAGGCAGGTACGTGTGAAATGACTCCGATCAGCTTGCCATCCTGCTGCAGGCCCGCGAGGGTTTCCAAAGCGGTATCGAGGGCTTCCTCGTCCAGTGTTCCGAAGCCTTCATCCAGGAACAGCGAATCGACCCGGACTTTCTTGCTGGCCATATGGGACAAACCCAGCGCCAGGGACAGGCTGACAATAAAACTTTCGCCGCCTGAAAGATTCTTCGTGGATCGAATCTCACCAGCCTGGTAATTGTCCACCACGTTGAGTTCCAGAGGTTGAGCGTCATCACGAACCAGCAGGTAGCGGTCTGTCATTTTTTGCAGTTGACGGTTGGCATGACCAACCATCATCTCGAAGGTCAGCCCCTGGGCAAAATTCCGGTACTTCTTACCGTCTGCGGAGCCGATCAATTCGTGCAGGTTTTCCCACCTCCGGCACTCATTTTTCTGGGCCTCGATAGCCGTTTGCTTCTCCTTTATCCGCTCTTTTGCAGCGGTATTTTCACTTAGCTTGTGTTTGAGACCGGCGATGATGTCCCGCAGCTCTTTCAGGGCGTCCTCTTGTTCTTGGAATTGGGGTTCGAGTTCTTCCAGAGATTTGTCGGTTACCTTCCGAGCAAGTTCCTTGGCCAAGCGTGTTTCCCGATCTTTCTGTCTGGCTTTCAGATCTGTTTGGCGCTCATCCAGATCCTTGGCTGTAGCTGTCAACTCCGCCCGAGCTTCAGAGGGCAATATGGCCGCCAAAAACTGTTCTTCATTTGAAAATCCCACAGGTGCGAGCGCTGTGGAGAATTCGGTTTCCAGGCCCCTCAGTTCCGGCTCTCGTAGGTCGATGCGTTTCTTCAGGGATTCGACATGGGCCTTCGCGGTATTCCATTTTTGTTGGAGCTCATTGTGCCGTTCTCTGGCCTGCTTTTCGGCACCTTCGGCATCAGAAATCGCCTTGTTTAAACGGCGCTCCTCATCGTCGGGATTCTTGTCGCCGTACAGTGCATTACGCTCATCACTTCCGGCGGCGAGTTCCTTTTTCAAGGTATCCAGACGCTCCAGCTTTTCGGCCAGGGCAGTGCTTTGGGTTTCAATAACCGCACCCAGCCGCTTCACCTCGCTGTCGATGTCGGCAATCTGTTTCTCGATGTCCGCCTTTTTCTTGACCTGGGCCTGCCACGCCTTCAGCTGCTCTCTGAGAGTTTCGATCAGTGATGAAATGTCCTTTTCAGGGATGTCCGCAATACCAAGCGGCTGGAGTTTGGTAGTAACAGCCTGTCTGCGATCGGCAAAATCAGCCCGAAGATTCACCAGGCCTTCCTTCACCTCGGCGAGGGCTTTCTCAGCGGCCCTCTTGTCATTATCCGCTGCTGACTCCAGCTTTTCAGCCTCCGTCAGGTTTTTACGGGCCAGGGTTTCAGATTCTTCGAGTTTCTTGATGGCGGCTTCCTGATCTTCAGCTTTGCTGATCAGCCTGGCCAGGGCGTCGATCTTTTGTTCGGTTTCATCGGGTACAGGGACATTCCCTTCCGCGAAAGGGTGTTCGGTTGCACCGCAAAGAGGACAGGGCTTGCCGTCTTCCAGTTTTGTCCGGTGATCTTCAAGCTCCGCAATTTTGGTCAGGAAGGCCATTTCACGCAGCAGGGTTTCCTTCTCGGTACGATATTCTCGCAACAAGCGGTCCCCCAGCATCTGGCTCAAAGCATCCTTGCCCTGCTGAAGCTGTTTTGATGCGTCCTCCAGTTCCTGCTTCCGAATGCCGGATTGCTTCTGACAGTCGTCGAGTGACTTAGTCGCCAACTCCAGAGCGGTCGTGGCCGTTTCTTGACCTGCCTCTTTTTGAACGATTTCTTTTTGCCTGGAGAGCAGGCTGCCGAGCTGTTCTTCAACGCCAGCCAGACCGCTGATTAACCATTCATCCTGTGCATGCTCCTTGAGGTAGCCGTCTACATGATCCAGCGTCTCATGGGCCTTGGATCGTCTTCCCTGCTCTTCGAGCCGGGCTTTTTTGTCTGCATCAATCTTTGCCGCATCCTTCTTACAGCCCTCATCACCTTCCGAAACAGCTTTTATCTGATCGGCAAGTTTCTGATCAAGGGAGCGAACCTTCAGCAATGTAGGCGCGACCGCTTTCAGCTCTTCTTTGGCCCAAGCGGTTTGTTGCTCAGCCGATTTCAGTGCCTCGGCCTGTTCCTTGGCGGAAGATTCAAGTCCAGGAAGAGTCTCTTCCTCAGCTTTCAAGCCTGCTCTGTCATCCGCCTGCTGTTTGCGGGTGGAGGTGAGCGTCGCGTATGCGCCGTCCAGTGAGGCGGCGCTCAGAGCCCGGTTGAGCTTTTCACGATCCGGCTTGAACGCCTCGATATCGCTTTGCAGCTTGCTCGCTTCATCGGCCAGGTTGACGATTTCCTTCTTCAGACCATCGATGGTGGTGAGCCAGGCAATGGCCTTCCCGGTGTCTGCGGATTTGGCCGCAAGGTCTGTTTCTTCCTTCTGCCTTGTCTCGAGTGCCTGCCCAATCTCTTGTTCCTGCTCCGGCTCAAGAATCACGATGCCTGCCGTTTCAGCTTGGAGCAGGTTCAGTTTTTCCCTCTCCTCGCGCTGGCGCTCATGGACGCGGATGGATATCTGGCTGTAGATCTCTGTGCCCGTTATCTGCTCCAGGATCGGAGCCCGATCATCCGGTGCCGCCTGAAGGAATGCAGCGAAGCCACCCTGGGCCAGCAACATGGAACGGGTAAAACGATCAAAGTCCATACCGGTAGCCGTTTCGATCTGGTCGGCTACTCCTCTGATCTTGGATTCGAAAATCTCGCCGGAATCGGCATTGGCAATTTCGTGTTTCGGGGCCTGGAGTTCGCCATCCAGCTTCTTGCGTGCCCGGTGCTGGCTCCAGTGGCAGCGATAGCGTCCCGTCTGGGTTTCGAAGGTCACCTCGGCAAAACATTCGCCGGTCTGGCGGGACATGATTTCGTTTCCGCTCTTGGTGACTTTGTTCAGTCGAGGCGTCCGCCCGTAAAGGGCGAGGCAAATAGCATCGAGGATCGTGGTTTTCCCCGCGCCGGTGGGCCCGGTGATGGCGAAGATGCCGTCAGACGCGAAGGCCGGATGCATCAGGTCGATTTGCCATTCGCCGACCAGCGAGTTCAGATTCTTGAAACGTACCTGCAGTATTCTCATCGACAGCCTCTCTATTCCGCCTGCACGTCGTCTTCATAGAGAGACGAGACCGTTTCCTGGTAGGCTCGAAGCAGCTCCGACCTCTGGTCTTCAGGCACCTCATGAACGGCGAGGCATCGTTCGAACACGTCGTTCACGTTCAAATCGTCGAGTGTTTCCTCTTCATGGATTTGTCCCAGCACGCGGTCGATAATGCGGTTGTTCTTTATCCGGAGAATTTCCATTTGGGTGCCGGAAATCGCTGCCTCCAGGCGTTCACGCAGGTCGCCAATGACTTCAGTGCCGTCGTAAATGACTTCGAGCCAGCCTTGGGAGCCGGTTGCCGACAATTCAAGGATGCGGGTTGAGATGCCGTCCCAGTCTCCTTTGACGCGCTCAAGTTTCTGAAAAATTGGCACATCGATCAGCTGTACGGATGCAGCCGTGCTGTGGAATTCAACCTGGCAAACGCTCTTCTGCTGTTTTGCCTCTCCGAACCCCATGGGCAGAGGAGATCCGCTGTACCGAATGGTTTCGGAGCCGTTCACCTTTTGCGGGACGTGGAGGTGCCCCAGTGCCAGATAGTTGAAGCAGGCAGGAAAAATCCCGGCAGTCACGTGAGCCAAGGAGCCGACATAGAGTTCGCGCACGCCATCACCATCGACGGTTTGTCCGCCTGCGGTGAACAGATGTCCTGTGCCAACGATGGGAATATCGGCCCCGAGTTCTTCACGCTTCTGTTCGGCCAAAGCAGCGACGGCGGCGTAATGGGTGCGGATGCCTTCGATTAATTTCCGCTCCTTGTCCTCGACGCTCTCACCCGCTTCCGCCACGCGGATATCCCTGTCGCGAAGGTAGGGCACGGCGCAGACTATCAATTCTGGAGTGTCCTGATCATTGCGGAGCACCAGCACTTCGTCTTCAGGGGATTCCGTGCTACTACCGACCACGTGGACATCTAATGCTTTGAGCAACTCCTTGGGAGCATTGAGGAAGGACGGGGAATCGTGGTTGCCAGCGACGACGACAACATGCCGACAGGATGAGGCGGCCACCCGGCACAGGAACCGGTAATAGAGTTCCTGGGCGCGATTGCTAGGAGCGCTGGTGTCAAAGACATCACCCGCTACCAGCAGCGCGTCGATCTCATTCTGCTGAATCGTCTCCGCCAGCCAGGTCAGAAAAGCCTCGAACTCCTCGTAGCGTTTTCTGCCATAAAGAGTGCGCCCAATGTGCCAGTCTGATGTGTGAAGGAGCTTCATTGAGCCTCCTGCAGCATCCGATTACATTCAGACACGACATACTCGGGAATAGTGTCAAACTTAGCCGGATTTAGCTGACAGATAAATTCATTCTCAATATGGTATGTTTCATTTATAAACTTCTGAATGACAGAATTTTCTACATCAAGCCCTAGCAAGCGAAAAACCTGTAGCTTTTCATACCCATTCGAACAGGTGCCATACAGGACCCTCATAGCATTCGTGTCGGTGATGCGATTCAAAAGATTGGAGTACGAGAAACTTACCAGATGGTTTGATACTTCAATGCACCCATTGTCGAATTTGGTTGTTTCCATTTCCGGGTGGTTGCCATTTGAATCTTTCGATTCACGAGTATCGACCCCACGAGCTTTTCCGTTCCCTTTGTGGAAGAGGTTCGATAATACCTGATAGGCATCCCCCTTGTTGTCAGCAATCTCAAAATGGCGCCTCAGATATATCAACTTGATGACGTCATCCTTATCAGAGGCGAGGGCACTCTTACAGATCTGAGAAAAAATCTGTATATCATCCTTGCCTATGCCACATTCGTTTATTTGACCCGCTGTCAGTTTTAGAAATGATGCCGATGTCTGATTACTAAACTTGTGAGACAGTGCCTTTATCGTGTCGATGATAGGTTCCACATCATGGGTAAGCATCAGAACTGTTTTGTTCTTCAGGCATGAGGCGGTCTCCCGACGGAAGAGCATTTCAAGAATGGCGTACTTTTTGTTTTTGTCGAACGAGGAAATTGGGTCATCCAGAATAATCAGGTCCGGTTTTTTGGAAAGGCATTCAAACATAAAAAGGACGATTGCGAACGCGTTTCTTTCTCCAAAGCTGAGATGCTGATTGCCACCACTCAGGTGCTCTTCGTAATCTATGTGTCGCAGTTTTAGTTGCGCATGTTCGCCATCACCGGCAATCTCAACCGTATAGCGGTACCCAGCATATGAAAGAAATTCATTGATGTCTTTCTGATGCCGTTCGATGGTTTTTTTCATCTCGCTTCGCTGCTGATTAATTTTGCCCTGAAGCAGTCCTGCTTGCTCGATAACAGCGTCTATTGAGGCATTAATTGGGGCGATGGCGTCCTGCATCTTGTTCGAGTTAAGTTCTGAGAAAAACTGTAAATCCAGTTTGTATGCAGGGAGTTTTTCGGCGACTTTTTCACCGTCCTTGAACTGAAACGCGGAAAGCGTTCTGAGCTTTTCCAGATTCTCGGTGAAGTTATCGATTTGTTTTTTTACTGTGGCAAGAGCCTCCTCATGTTCTTTTTTAAGACCTTCTTTCAAGGTTGTGATTGTTGTCAGCCTTTCTCTGGCTTCATCAGAAAAGTAGTCGCCCAGTTTTTCAATTACGCCAATGATTGCGATCAAGTTCTTGATGGTGTTTTTGTCATATTCCTGTCCGACCTTTTTGATCTGCTCTTTTTTGTCCGCTGCATGTGAGGTGCAAAAGGGGCAATTATCTGACAGGTCAGTAAAGTCGTAGCCATTGGTTTGCCAATCAATCCAGCCCACACTGTTTTGGCTCTGAATAAACGGGGTGTAGGATTCCAATCCAGCAGGGACATGCTTGATTTTGTTCCCAGCAGACAATCCCTTCATGCCGGTCGACGATTTGGATAAGCCGGATTTGGTTATCTTAAAGGCATTTCCCATTTCCTTGAGAGTGGCTATCAAGGCTTCCAATTCCTGATTTCCAGAGAACAGTTGCTTGATATTGCGGACAAGCTCCTCTATTTCCTGCTCTTTCTGTTTGTAGGCATCGGTTCTGATAAAAATGTCAAAGCTGTTGCTGAGCAGTTCGTCCGGCTTGAAAACAAACTGACTGACATACTCCTCGTTGAAGCACATGATATTTTGAAGCGCTTCCGCCCCTATAACCTCCGGCTGTTTGCTTTCTGGATTATTCTTTCTGAGCTTGAACGGCATAAGTTCCTTCAGCAGCTCTTGATCCCCTTTCGCGCCAAGCAGCACCGCCCTTGCAATTGTACTTTTCCCGGTACCGTTTGGAGCGAATTTGATATTCAGCTTGTTCTCGTCCAGAGAAATTTTTGCGGAATCAATGTTGTTACAGTTCTTAATTTCAATGTTCATTTGATACCCCTCCAGTTTTAATGAACGTCACCTCGAACGCCTTACATGGGCGGTATTGTTGCAGTCGATTGGCGAAGGTGAAGGCATCGTTCATCTCGTAGTGCTGGTAGATGTCGAGGCCGCGATCCAGGGAGATTTTCCAGCCGTGGTCGGTCACTATGTGGCGGGCATGGATAGTGCCGGTGCCGTCGAACTCCCAGGTGAAGTTTACGCCCACCGCGCTTGCTGACTCCTTCATCTTCTCGAAGTTTTCCTTCTGCTGTTCGCCTTTAAACTCGTCTTCCGTCGTCACCAGATGTACGGACACTTCCTCATCCGGAGCCTTGTGCTTGACCAAGGATTCCAAAAATTCCATGAAGTTGCGCACCTGGTAGAACAAGCGGATGTACGGATCGGTGACTGTGATTGCGGTCGCACCCTTGAGATAAGGGCCGAACAGCGTATCGAAGGAGAGGCCCTTCTGGTTCTCCTGGAAAGTGAGGTGCTTTTCCTTGAGGACAGGCTCGACCGGAGCCAGGAGTTCGGGAGGCACCTGGGATGAGCCCGGTTGCGCAGCTGCCAAGATTTCCCCGTCTTTTCCCTCGGCGATGGTCTTGTGGTAGTAGCTGGGGTATTCCTCCTCTTCGAGCGTGGTGACAGGCTTGGCCTGGCCATCGGTACCCAGATAGGTAAAGCGGACGTTGCCGTAGGTGGAGTCGATGCGCATCAGTTGGTCTTTGACGCGCTTACGGCCTTCAATCGCGAACCGAAGCAGATCCTCGACCTCTTCCTTGGTCGCTCCACCATGCGGGAAAAGGATCTTCATCAAACCGGAAAATGTCTTGTTGATGCCATCGCGGTCCCGCGTCGAGATATCGGAGGAAAGGGAGAAGTGCTCCTTGTAGCGGTCCGAGAAATCGTGATTGCGCAGCGAGCGAAGAATCTCGGCCAGGTAGTCCACCACGAAACCGTAACCACTGGAGAACATCTCGCCCCGGATAATGTCGACCTCCCATCCTGGGATGTAGAAGTGGATGCGGTCCAGAAACGCGGAGTCATAGAACTTGTCGGGCAGCTCGCAAAACAGGTCAGAGTGCTTGAGCATGTAGGGCACGGTGTGCTGGGTATTTCCCACGAACACCATGGAGGCCTCCGCGCCCAGAGTCTCGACACCGCGTGAGAAGGACTTGTTGGCCATGTAGTTTTTCATGATGTCGACCAGGGCCTTGTCCACGCGCTTTTGCTTTCCGGCAAACTCGTCGAAGGCAACGCAGTCCCAGTAACCGACCAGGCCGATCTTTCCGGAAGAGTTGTTCACGAACAGCTTGGGAACCGTGACCTCGCCGCCGGAGATCAGGATGCCGTGAGGCGAGAACTCCGAGTAGATGTGCGATTTGCCGGTTCCCTTGGGTCCAAGCTCGATCAGGTTGTAGTTGCGTTCGCAAAACGGGATCAGGCGGACCAACTGGGTCAGTTTGCTGCGCTTGCCGAACATCTCCGGGTTGAAGCCGATGCTTTGCACCAGCAGGTCGATCCACTCGTCGGTGGTAAATTGTTTGCGGGCCTCAACGTAACCTTCGAAATCGAAATGGGAGAGCTGGATCGGCTTGAGGGTCGACAAGATCCAGGGGCTGGCGCTTTTGTCTTCGGTGAACTCATATTCCAGATCAGCAATGCACCACACGCCGCCGACCAGAAGTTTGGGGTGCTTTTTTACCGTTCCAGAATCAACCAGAACCTCTTTTAGCCCTAAGTTGGAGAACTGCGCCTCGTAGACATCCTTCTTGTCGTTCAGGTCAACGCTGATTTTGTCGATGACCTTGTAGCGCCCCTTTTCCTTGATGTTCGAGCGGACCAATCCGGCTTCGTTCCGGTGAACATAATGCTTGGCAAGGATCTCCTTGACCGTCTCGATACCGGTCTGGATGGTCGGCTCATCGCTGGTGGCGCAATACTGGCCCAGCAGATATTCCAGCACGTAGGAGGGGACGATGGCGTTGCCCTTGACCGTCTTGACGAGATCCTTGCGGACAACGAGTCCCGGGAAGTGTGTGTTGATTTTCTGGTCAAGTTCGTTCATCGATCACCCGTCCTTTAAAAATCGAAGTCGCTGGTAAATGAGCGCCGCATCAAGTACCGGAGCGACTTGTATTCCTTGAAATGTGAAGTCCCGGCGTGTTTTTCCTCTAGTCGTAGAATGACCTCCTGGCCGTTGGCCTCGTCGGCCTTGCGGGTGAGCACGAAGCGCACCTGCAACTCCCGCTCCCGGGGGTTGTCCGAGCTCAGGTCGAAGGTCAGGTCGTGGCTATCGGAGATCAGGTCGCCTGCCTCGGTGTAGATGCCAGCCCGCAGCACTCGCGGCTGGATCTTGTCCGTCACCGGCCCGGCCTGGTATATGGTCACCGCCAGTTGTCCGGAGGTAATCACCGAGCTGGCTCCGCGCAGGATATCCACCTCAACAGCGGTGACATCACTCTGGCGCTTCTTGTTGATCTTGAGCACCGGGATCACCACCTCCTGCAACGACGCGCCACCATGCACAAAGCGGCTGCCGGAGCCTTTCAGGCGCAGGCGGTTGATCGACTTGGGTATCTGCACCTCCACCTCACCGGAAAGACCAAGCTGATCTGAGGTGAACTTGTGCAGGCTGGATGCCTCAGCAAGCCCCTTGCCGAGCACGAAGCGACGATCCCGGAACAGAATCTGGTCGCCTTCTGCGTCGACCCCTGAAAAGTCGCTCTCGTCGATAGCGCGGTTCTGGTAGATGAAGCCATGGTCCGAGGTCACCAGCAAGTTGTTGGCGTTGGCCCCGGTCAGCTTCTTGATCAGACGAATCAGCTCCTGCAGGGTTTCCTCCACCGCCTCGAAAACCCGCTCCTCGGATTCCCGCTTGTCGCCGGTGGCATCAACGCGGTTGTGGTAGACGTAGATCACGTCATGATCGCGCACCAGCGCCCGGCAGTCGTCTCCCTTCATGGCCATCAGTTCATCAGCTTTGCAGGCGGTAGCCCGTTGACTGATCGCCTGGCCAAGGATCTTGATGCGATTGGCCGTACCCTGGGAGCTTTGCCCATCCACCAGCACGGTGCCGGTTTCGTTGTCGGCAATCGCCAACACCTTGTTGGGCAACAGCGCGGCCATTCCGAGCTGAGTGTAACTGGGCAGCATCGACAGCGCCGGTTCTAGTTCAGCGCTGTAGCGGTCTTCCTGACGGATCAGGCTCAGCAACTCATCGCCGATCTCGTAGCGCATGGCATCGGAGATGATCACGCAGACTTTGTTGTCCTTGCGCAGGAACGGCCGGACCCAATACTCGAAAAACTCCTTCTGCTTGCGCACCGGAAAGGCTTCCCACTTGGAAGCCGCGTCCACGAAGGTCTGGAAACGGTCGCCCAGCTTCAGCAGGTAGTTGTTGGAGTAGAGGTTTTCGATCTGCTCGGTCAGGCTGCCCATCAGCGACGCCTGACCCGACATGCGCACGTGGTAGGTGAACTTGCGGTAGAGCTGATCCAGTTGATACCAGAAGCGGCTGTAGTGCTGCACGCCCTCGGCTAGGTTGTCCATAGCGAACTTGGCCTCGCCCAGGGCATGGGTGAACTGGGCGGCGAAATCGACCGCCTCGTATAGATGACGATATTCGCGATACCAGTGCCCTTGCCGCCGCTGGCGAACCCAGATCGCCACGTCACCGCTGGGGGCCGTGCGGGCCGCCACCGCCCGCACCAGGTCGCTGATGATCTTCTGGTCGATCAGGCGGAAGTAATCCAGCTCGATCAACTCGCGGAAATCCCGCTTGGCCAGATCCTGCTCAATCCCGAGCACCTCGGCGCATTCCCCCGAGAGGGTCTCGAAGCCGCCTTCGAACTGACGGCTATCCTTCCAGCGCTTGAGAAACACCAAGGCATCGCCGGTCAGTTTCACCTGGCCGTCGGTGCCCATGGCGTAGCAGGACTTGAACAGCTCGATGGCGAAGTCGCGGATGCCCGGCTCGTCGGACTTGTAGCCATAGCAGCGGGTCATCTGTTCCCAGAGGAAACCGTCCAGGCTGCACCGGCCGATCAGCTTGATCTTCTCGTCCCGACCGTCGGCCAGCTCCTGCAGCAGGTTTTCCACCACCGCATCCATGCGCGGCTCGCTGCCGGTGCATACCGCCAGCATCTTCAGGCGAATCTGTCCGGCGGTGTCGTCCGCTTTCAGCAGTTTCTTGAGGGCATCCTTGCGCTTGATCGCCTGGAAGAACTCCGCATGGGCCTGCACCACATCCGTGAACTCCAGGCCGAGCTCCAGTTCGGACAGCCAGATGGCCACCTGATCGGTGCGGAACTCGCCGTGGGCCAGCTGCACGTCCAGCAACCAGTTATCCAGATCAGCAGGCTGAGGCCCTTCTCGGTAGAGCAGAAACTTCTGTTCCGGCTGCTCGCGGAGCAGCCTGTACTTGATGCCGTACTCGTTATTAGTCAGCTCCAGCTTCTCGACGCCGGGAAGCTGAAGTGCCTCGAAGTCGTCGCGCAGCTCCTTCTTGGAGTCGTGCCAGAAGACGATCCGGTGCCGGTCGAAAAGTTTGGCCAGGGCCTGGGCTATTCGCTTGTTCATGCCAGACCTCCATTTGTTTTAAAAGCTGAGAGGTTGTGTTGAATCATAATGATAATGTTGTCCAATCGACGTAACAGATCGTCATACGTCATAATATCGATGACATTCGCGTATTTTCTTCTAATAATTTCAAAATCGAAAAGTTGATCATCATCAAAATCAATATCTCGACCTAAAATGATCATGCCTTTTGGATTTGTTATCTTTATATCAAAACCAGCAGGTAGTTCGGATTTTCGCTTTCCCTGAATTTGATTTTCCCCTTCACGTCCCCATTTACTCAGGTGGAAAAGATATTTTTCAACTTGCATAACCGATCCGGAAAGTTCGGCTCGAGGGGTGTAATTATCTCGATACTTGCTTCTTGATAAAAGACAATTTGAGAATGGCTTTTTGATCTCAATAATATCGATAGCACCATTGGCATCTACAAGCGTCAGATCGATGAAACGGTTCTTGGCTTTTGCTGGATCTGAATAGAAATCCTTGATTTGCAAATTCTCCAGAACGGCAATGTACTTGGGAAAGATAAGCAGCAAGAACCCGATAATCAGCTTCTGCCAGTCTTTTTCATCATAAGTCTCGGCCTCGTTGAGCATCAACCGAAGCTCATCACGGACGTACTCAAACTTTTCAAGCTCGTAGTTCTCAAGAGACTGAACTCTTGATGTCGGTCGAATCATTTTTCTTTTGGCGAGATAATCATCAAGCCGCTGCTGTGCATCCGACATAGTGCCAAGATAATCTTTCAGCACCCGAGTGATCCGGGCACGGGCATAGTGGTTCAGTTCCGTTGTGGTAGGAAAATTCCTCAGAAGATCTTCAAAATCGGCTAACGGAATAGCTCCAACAACATCACCGCCAACTACAATAGGTTCATCTATTAAATCGTCAATCTTATGAAAAACAGAAATCTCGCGATTTGCTATGAATATTTTGGGTCCAAAACGCATCTGCTTGGAGAGCAGCAAATCGTGTTTAAGATCGAGAATCGTGTTGTCGATTCGGAAATAATCTCCCGCATCAACTCCAAGCACAAAAACACGGACATCGTCATGCGCATCATCCGGATCAGCCTCAGCTACAAGCATTCCGGGCGTAAAAGTGAATGTTCGTCGTAATGTTACGCTGCCATCCTGCTGCATCCTTTCATCAATCCAACGGGCGTCATTGAATCGATCAGCTTCATATCTCAGCAGTAGACGATTTTCCTGTTTATGGATTTTGATCAAGACCTACTCCACCGCATCCAGGCCGACGATCTTCTTCAAGGCCGCGCCAAGTTTTGGGTAGTTGACCTTGACGCCGTCGTCGAGGTCGATCTCCACCTGCTCGGTGGCCAGCGGGTAGAGCACCTCGCGCTCGTACTCCTCCATCTCGGCGATCATCTTGGTGATCTTCTCGATCTCCTTCAGGGCCTTGGTCTTCTCGCCCTGGCTGCTGCTGGAGCTGATGCTGACCGCCTCCAGATGGTTTTTGTGGGAGGTGAGCTTAGTGCGGAACTCACGCAGGTAGTCATTGAGTACCACGCTGGCTGTATCCGGGCGGTAGCGGTGCAAGTAGATCAGCGCGTTGAAGCTGCCCTTGGGGCTAGAGAACAGCCAGTAGATGGGGCGCTTTTTGTAGCGCTTCACATGGTCGGTGTAGAACTCGCCAAGGAAGTAGTCACGGATTGAGTAGTTGCGCTTACCCTTGATGTTCAGCGCCTGCTCGACGAACTTGAGGTTTTCCTCGTAGTGATCCTCGCCAAAGGCTACGCGCAGGAACTTGCGGAAGCGCTCGGCGATGTCGTCGGTGAACCAGTCGCCATCGAGCATGGGGATGACGTTGTCGTCATCGGCTGAGAAGCTGGGCTCAGGAACCCGCTTTATGTAGTCCTCGATGGTCTCGCCCTGGTTGGCCAGGATCAGCCCCGGCTTGTCCAGCGCATAGCGGCCAAACATGCAACCCACGGCATAGGAAACCAGCTCGCGCATGGTGTCGGCCAGCAGCAGCGCCTCCAACTCGTCTTCGCTCTTGTCGTTGCCGTAGCGGTAGTGCGGGTTGCAGGTAAGGGTTATTTGGCTGAGGTCAACCTTTTCATCCAGCTCATCCTGCAGACCGTAGGCCTCGATGAAGATGCGGTTGTTTTCTTGCTCCAGCCGCTGCATCTCCAGCGTCATCTCCCGCCAGTGGGCACGGAGCTTCTGGTAGGTGGCCTTCAGGGTTGGCTGACGGTAGTCGGGGTTCAGTAGCGGAAAGCTGGTGAAGTCCCAAGAGGCTTCGTAGGAATCCCAATCGGATTTGGAAATTTCTATTATTGAATCAACATCACTGCAATCATCAGTCCTTAAGTATGGCATGGAGACCATATTGCCTGGCTGAATATTCAGGGTTGGGTTAATTACACCCATATAGAACTGCCCGACTTTGCTACAAAGAAAGCCAAGCACGGCTTTAGTGTTCGATTTATCATTGATCGAACAAAGACCTGATGCGTCGTCGTACAAAAATCCAGATGGAGAGTATCTGAAATTTGGGATTGCAGAGGTAATTTTCGACCACACTACAGCAGGTTTAAAAATATACTCCGTATTGTGGTTGGTTGAATTTCCCTTCCATCCTAAATTCTCCATGTTTAACAATCTGTAGCCGTCATTTTCCCAATCAACAAGACTGTTGTGATTTCCGTACCACTGCCTGAATTCACCACCCTTTTGATAGGGAAACCATCTTCTTTTTGAATTTTTTGCCTCATCACGAGACGAGCAATTAAACCCAATTTCTGAAAATGAAACCTCTGCCCACAGCCGGACAAAATAGTCGTTGTCTCTAGTACACATTCCTTTCCGTGGCTCACTTATGCGACCAAGTGGCGTAGTTCTGTCTAAGGTTTCCAACGCCGACTGTGGCAACCAATAAGCTATAGGACTTCCTGGTATCTTTCTGAAATCAGTTGCTGAGGCACGATAGAACCATCCACAATTTGGATTTTTGATGGCTTCGAGTGTACGCGGCCCTTGATTTTCCGCTCCACGAAAGCGCGAGAGTTTTATATACCCCCCTTTGAAATCGGGACGATGAGCATTTTCAGCGGTGAAAGTACAAATAGGTACCGTTGCTCCGTCAAAGCCCGAGTATTCCAACTGCACAAGCGATGTGATGGTTTTCTGATTAATCAGAAAACTGCGTAGCTTTTCGTAGGAGGAAATAAACATCCATACAAAAGGCGACATGAAGCCAAGCTGGCCTTTGGGCAGGGTAAGTTCAGTATTACGGACAATAAAGGCGGAGAATAGGTCTGACTTCACATCCTCGTAGTTGTCCTTAAGCCAAGCACCTAACCTCCCATTCATCCCCTTGCCACCCATATACGGCGGATTGGCAATCACCATATGGTATTTGGGGCTGAGGTAATCAGCCTGCCGCAGGGCTTGCAGCACCTTCTGATGGGTCATGCTGATAAACAACTGCCCGGAGACGTTCTTTGACTCCAGAATCCTGAGCATGCCGTCCACATCGGTGACATCCGGGCGGATCAGGGAGCCGAAATTGTCCGCCTCTTCGAATTGGCGCAGGGTGGTTTGTAGTGGCGCGGTGAACAGGTCGCGCCCGACAAAATCCATGTAATCCTTCAACTCATTGCCGTCGAAGTGGACATTCTCCAGCACGCAGATGTTCGGCTTGACCCCCTTGTTGAAGAACCGGCGCTGTTTGGCGCGAGCCTTCATGGTCAGCGCGAAGGCGGCAAGTTCCCCGGCACGTTCGTCAATCTCAATTCCGTAGAGGTTATTCGTGAGGATCTTCTCCGGGATCTCGGCGGGCTCGTAGCCTTCCTCCTCGTAGATGGCGTAGAGCAGGTCAAAGGCATAGGTGAGCATGTGGCCGGAGCCGCAGGCCGGGTCGCAAATTTTGATCTCTTCCGGATTGGCGATGCGCAGAAAGTCCGTCTCGGCCTGTTCGGGCTTGATGTAGTAGTCCATCTGCTCGACCAGCTTCGAGCCGGGACGATTGAGCAGCCACAGACGGCCTAGTGAGTTTTCCACCAGGTAACGCACGATCCAGTGCGGGGTGAAGAGCTGGGTGGCGGCGGGAATGTGCTCAGGCGTGATCTTTTTGTTCTTCTTCAGGCCGTCGAACACCTCGTCCTTCTTCTCGGAGATGTAGAACTGGTAGAGCCAGCCGATCACCTCGACATCTTCGCAGGCATCCGGCATCATCGCCTCGCGAGTGTAGGCGAGGATGGAGTTGCCCGAAAGTAGGTCGTCGGGCATGAGCAGTTCGGTGTAGTCGTCTATGCGCTGGAACAGGAACGGCATGGCCTTATTCCAGAAATTGCAGGCCGCCACCACCAGCAGGCGGTAGGCCTCGCCTTGCGGATCGCGGCTGGGTGCTTTGCCGTCGAGCAGGGCGAAGATCTGCTGGCGAACCTTATCGTGGACCATCTCTTCGTCGATATGGCCCATTTTGGCCTCAGCCAAAATCTCGGGCTGAAACTGTCCTTCGGCGGGCGACACCACGCCGATGCGGGTGTAGCGGTTCACATCCATGAAACGCAGGGCGCAGAAGCGGTTGAACCAGATGTAGGCCACCCGCTCGATGACCTGTTCCTTGCCGTGCCCCTTGATCGCCTCTTCAAGTTTCTTGATGGCCTCGGTGCTTTCCCGGCGGGCGGCGCTGGTTTCAGCCAGCACCAGTTTCAGCTTGGCGGAGACCTGCTCCAGCAGGCTACGCCGGGCGAACTGGGCGAATTTTTTTAATTTTGCGGTTTCCATCTATTCAGGCTCCTCCGGCTGCAGCAGCGGCCAGGCGGATGACTGGCCATTTGGGGAAGTTTTCATTCCATTTGTCCAGGTTGACGACATGACAGCTTGTGGCTAGGGCCTGGACCCAGCGGCGTGATGCTTTGCCCACCGGCAGCTCCTGTTTCAGGGATTTCTGCATCCGACTGTTCAAGGCGTTGTCAAAGGTGATCAGGCAGACGTAGTGAACCGGCTTATCCACCTTCTGCTCGGCATGCCGGAAGAGGTAAGAATCCCGGAACTTGTATTTCAGGTAGTTCTTCAACCACTTGAAGCTGGCTTGCCGCGAGTTTGTCTCGTCTTCGGTCGCCGCGCCAAGGACGTCATAAATCGACGGGTCGTCGTAGTCCTTCAGTTCCACGTAGACATAGGCCTCAGCGAACTCGGCGACGATGTCGACACCTTTCATGGGCGCACCGTGGAATGTAGGTTTGGTGCTGTCCGTCTCGTCGAAGACGAATGCGTCCAGGGCATCCTCAAAACGGAATTCGAAACCGTCAGCCTCAACGATCTTCATTTACCGAGGCCTCCCATGTCGTTTTCGATCTCCTGGTTGATGAGAAAGCCAAAGGCCTCGTCAATCGGGTTCGGCGTGATTTTCAGGTAGTCCTCGGTGGAGGCGACTTTGATCTCGGAGGTGTCAGCGTCACGGTATAGACTGTGGAAGCGCACGTGGTCATCCTTGCCCTTGTCCATGAGTAGATCGAACCACTTGAGCAGCACATAGTCGTGGGTTGCCAGAATGATCTGCTGGCCGTTTCGTGACAGCTCCAGCAGGATCTGCACGAGCAGCTTCATTAATTTGGGGTTCAGGTTGGATTCAGGCTCGTCCCAGAACAGCGGGCCACTGACACCGGGCTGGATCGCGCCGGTCTCCAGCAGGCGCGAGAGTATCCCCGCCTTGCGGAAGCCTTCGGCCATGGAGTTGGCGGAGTATTCGGCCGTCTCGGTCTTGAAGGTGACCTTGCCACCGCCATAGAAAACGAAATGGCCGCCGCAGATGCTTTCGACCTCCGACATGGCCCATTTGGATTTTTCGTGCAGGGTTTCCGGGCGGACCTCGGGGAGATCCAGCAGCAGACAGATATCCTGATAGGTCTGGTCAAAAGAGAGGCCGTATTTCTCGTACAGGCTATTGAACCCTTTCATGAACGAGAGGACTTCCTTGGTCGGAATGAATACCGCCTCAGCCTGGTACTTTTCATAGTTGGCGCGATCCTGGACGACCAGCGCCTTGGAGTTGTTGAAGAAGGTCGCGGCGATCTTCTGCCCCCCGGCGAACCTCGCCGACAGATAGGCCTGGTCGGTCGCGCCCTGGCGATGCATCTTGCCGAGCTTGTCATCCAGCGGCATGAAAAGGCGCAGCAGCTTGGCGGTCAGCGCCGCTTCAAGTTCATCGTCGCCGGTATCTGGCTTGTTTTTAAACAGGGGCGCACCGGCGCAAAGCCCATAGGCCGCCTTGAGAAGATGAGTTTTGCCGGTGCCGTTCTCACCGATGATCACGTTGATTTTGGGCGAGAGATCCAGTGTCAGGCCGGTGAAGACCGTGAGGTTTCTCAATTCAAGACGCTCGATCATATTTGAATCCTTTTTCCTTTGCGGATTTCATCCAGCAGCGCCTCGCGCATGGATTCCAGGTAGCGTTCCACGTCGGTCTCATCGGCCAACCAGGCCTTGTCGAAAGAGACCTTCACCGAGCGGCTAGGCACATACTCGATGCGCGGTTCCGGCTTGGCGGGTGGCGTGGGTTTCGTACCTTCATCCGGCGTGGCGGTTTTACCGGGTTCCGGCGCGGGCTCAGGTGCTGGTGTCGGTTGCGCCCAGGATGTCATCTGAGAAAGCAACCGCTGGTAATCGCTTTCCTCAAAGCGACGCAAGGTATCGCGGATGACGGCAATCAACTTCTGGCGCTCAATTGTGGCGTTGAATTCGTTGAACGGTCGAGTAATCAGCTCCTGCTGATCGTCGTTCAATGCACCGAATTCAGCCATCCCGCAGAGGCGGCCTTTAAGGGCGGAAACTGTCTCCTTTGCCTTGGCAATCTCAGCCTCGATATGGGCAGTGACTTTCTCCTGCAGCGTTTCGACTTGCGTCTTCACCTGCTGCATGCGGCTGCCCTTGAAACATTCCGGATCGGACAGACTGGCGACCACCTGAGCTGCTTCATCTCCTTCGATGTAGGCGAAGTTGGGCTCCTGGGTTTGAACGAACTTGCGGGCTTTATCGAAAATGCCTTTCTGCGTCCCACTCATGAATTTGCGGACAGGATCGATGACGCTTTCCTTCATGTCGAGCAGTGCGTCTTCCTGGCGGGTGAGTTCGGTCAGATACCAGGTGTAGGGCTTTCCGGTCAGCTCCTTGAGCTTTTCAAGTACCGGCGTCAGTGCATTCAGGAACGGATACTGGGATGCCTGGGCCGCCAACGGGTTGAGCTGATGCATGAGTTCCTGGAGCGCAGAACCGGTCTCTTTGCCGAGCGCCTTCGCTTCACTGGAGCGGGGCTGCGCATCGAAGAAGTCCTCAAAGAACTCCTTGAGGGCTCGAACCTGCGATGCGGTAAATTCAACTTGGGGCTCCAGCACCACATTGCCTTGGCCATGGGTGTTGCGCAGTGTCCGTTCCAGTTCATCCTCTTCCAGGAGGTTTCCGTCGGTGCGAACCTCAATCTTGCCGCGAGCGCACAGGTTGGCCAAAGTGCAAAGCACGGCGGCGTAGTACCAGCCGTAAGGTTTGCGCTCGAATTTCTCCAGCAGGTTCTTCAGCGTGGTACGCACGCCACCTCGGTTATTGCTCTGGATGAAAGCCAGAAGCTCCTGCTCAGACTCGGCCAGAGAGGTGGCATCGTTGCCGAAAAGTCCATCCTGTGAGGCTTTAAGGCATTTGGCGATGTCATTCTCGGTGTAGTTGATGCCGCGCAACATACGAAGGTTTGGATAGGCGCGGGAAATGAGTTCGTGAAATCCTCGTAGCACCCTGGTCTGTGCATCCTCGGAACCGATTTCGATGTCGGACCCTACCACGAACAACTTGGCCTTGCCCATCAGGCTTTGAACGCGCTGCTGCAGTTCGGCATACCGTTCCCGGTTCTGGAAACCCTTGTCGGTCAGGATACGCTTCACCGCCTCCTGCTGTGTGATCGAGATGTTCTGGCGGATGTATTTCTCCGTTCGTTTGTACATGAGGATGTCGCGAACGAGGCGTTCATCAGCAGGCATCAAGATCAGCAACTCGTCCCGGCCCATGCTCTGCATCCGCAGGATGGACTCACTTTCGGCGTTTTCATGGAAAGGGCTGATGACATGGATGGCTAACTCATATTCCCGCCCATGTAGTCGATCATCGAGCTTTCTGGAGAACGTGTAATCCTGGCCGTTTGCGTCATAACGAATCTTCCGATGCTTAATGACGTGGTCGAATACGATCTTCTCAAGCTCGGCGGCAACGTCTGACGACTCCACCTCAGTGTTCTTAATTTCCTGCTCGACGTCTTTTTCCTCGTCGGTGAGGTATTCGTAGAGCTCGCCATTGCGCTGCACATAGGTCTGCTGTTCCAGAAGGCTTAGGGCTTCTTCGACACGTTTTCTCAACGCAGGTAGATCCTGATTGAAGCCGTCGAGCATTAAGACGCACAGATTGCGAATGGTCGGCTTGAATTCTTTAACGTACTTGACCAGGAAGAGCGTTTTCAAAAGTCGGATCGCGAAGGGGCCATCAAGATGGTTCTCTGCCTGAATGATGGCTCTCTGGATATTTGATTTCAGCGCGGTACGAATACCTTCGAACATCAGGTCGAAGGTCGCCAGCTGGCCTATTTCATGATTCCCGATCTGGATCGCCACCTGCTGGAATACGCCCAGCATGGAACGTTCGCCAACCGAGCTGTGCTTGCCCTCGAAGGCGTTATGCTGCGAGAGGTTTTGAATGGCCGCCTGGAACAGCGCGAACTGGTAAGGGATGAACGGGTAGCTGTGAATAAAGTGATCTCGATCCTGAAAATTCCGGTAGGTTTGCGAGCCGTCTGCAAAGTCGAACAGAGTCTTAAAATTGTTAGACTGCGCGTGATAAGTGTCCGAGAGCAGCCGCACGCCATCTTCGGTCTTCATGAGCAGGCGCTTCTGGATAACCTCCGCTACATCGGCGCTGGTCAGCTTCATGCGATTGGCGAATCTGGCCTGAATTTTCGAGAAGTCGTTGCCTTGCTGTTTGCCCATCTCGCCAACTACCGTCCCCATGTCTTCCTGGGCTGTCACGATGACCCACGCTCGACCCCGACATTTGGTGGCCAGACTTTCGGCGATGGTCTGGAGGTTGGTCATTAGTTTGACGTTTTCAGCTATGTACTGACCGACCTCATCGACAAAAAAGTTCAGACGGAAATCGGAAGATTGTCGCTCGATATAGGCATGCACCTGTTCGGCAAAGTCTTCGATGGAGACGCGGTATTGGCTTCGATATTTATCAAGTATCCCCATGGCCGACGTCTCTTCACCGCCGGTTGCCTGGGCATAGGCTTTGGCAATGTTTTTCGCTTCAAGCAGGGCCTGCTCGCGACCCTTTTGCCAAGTTCTGCTAGCAGAAGATTCGTAGGCCGATTTGAACTGCTCATAAAGGCCACGGCTGTCGAGGTCGCGCTCGAATTGGGCGATGTGCCCCTGCTTACCGTAGTAGCCGCACATTTCGTCAAAAACTTTGACGAAGACAGCGAGGAGTGCATCGATCTGAGTTTTGCTGATGACATCCGCTTTCTGGTCGATGTTGAACAGAATGCTTTTCGACGGGATGGCGACCGCTCGCTTGAGATCGCCGCGCAGGATTTCGTTATCGGCACACTTTGGCAGAAACAGATCAAGAGCAGGGGCACCGTCGATCTGCCGGTTTTCGAGCAAAAGCGCCAGCATCTTTAACAGGTGGGATTTCCCTGACCCGAAAAAGCCGGAGACCCAAACGCCATTGGCACCTTCATAGTTATTGTAGGCATCCAGGAAGGCCTCAAGCCGTTTCTCGACTTCATTGGTCAGAACATATTCTTCAAGTTCGAGACGCAGGCTGGCTTCATCGTCTGCTTTTATGACCCCTTCGATGGGGCGATCTACTGGCTTTTTAAAAATCGTCTTAAGGGTTGTCATGTGTCCCCCCGCTATGGCTCGCAGTGAAAAATGTTGAATGCCCGGTAGTACTTATCGTCATGCAGCCTCCCGAAAAGATCGAGCGATGCTCCGGACTCCAGGGAGTGAGTGTAGGCTCCCGGGAAAAACATGACGGTTGGCTTTTCCTTCGCCGTGCTCTGCAAATTGTTCAAGACATTGTGGGAACGGATGTAGGGGAATACCTCTCCAACGCCAGACAAAAAAAGAACCTCGAACTCCGTGCTTGCCAACTTGCTCGCAATAGCCGGAACTAGATGCGTTTCGGGGTCCAGCACGCCTTGCAGAAGTTCTTTGAGCTGCTCTTTGGAAACGGATTCCTCCATCTCGACAATTTGGTCCCAGATATCACGCTCTTTGAGAATTTCTATCGACAGGTCATACAGATTGATCTCCAGAATCCGGATACCGGCCTGCTCAAGGCGATTGGCCAACTGACGCTGGAGTCGTTCCATTCCAACGGACTCTTCCGGCTTGAAAGGACAGATGAAGAACGGAACCTCGTTGCCGAGACCTTGTTTGTTGAGAAAGCGCTGCCCCGAGATCACGGCAAAGAGATGTTGAAGTCTGTCTTGCATCGGCATTCTGGCTATATCTGCTGTCACCGCGTCATCCCCTTCAGGTCGGATTCAAATACAGGGAAGAACAAAACATCCCTTCGGCTGCCCTGATGGATCAATTCCAACAGTCTTGGGCTGAGCATGGCAGCGTTTATCATGTTGTTGGCCGTTAATAGATCTGCCTCGCGAAGCATTTTGAACAGGACCTGGCGCAATTTGCCTCGTGTTGCCGGAGTGATCTCATCCAGTTCCATGTGCCACTCGGATTTCCGGTTGAAGAAGGAATCAAAATCCTCGTAGTTCAGATCAGTTTTTAATGTAATGAATCGCTCACGAAGCACTTCGATGGCAAAATCGGCTATAAATCTGTACCGCCGGCAAACGGCGAGCCACAGAATATAGGCTTGCTCTTGGTGGTTGCCCTCAACGAAAAATTCAAGTTCGCTTTGACTCAGCGTCTTAAGCCGCGAGCCAATTTCGCGGCAGACTCGCTTGAGTGTATTCAGTGTTCTGGTCTGGAGTAGATTCTCTGCGATGACTTTGTCTCGAACAGATTCCCAGTCGTATAGGTCAAGATACAGCTCGACCAGCTTCACTGATTCGCGATGAAAAAGCCCTCCTGTCGAGAATGACATGATGTAACGATCATTGCTCATGGTTGGCTAGGATTCCTTTTAGAGTGCTCAGCAGCCCCACCTGTCTTCACCCATTCGTCAACCTCATCCTTCTTGAACTTCCAAAGACGACCCATACGATGGGCTGGCATTGCATGCTTGTCGATCCACTTGTAAACCGTGTCACTACTGACGCCTAGGTATTCGCAAATCTCTCGAATTGAAAGCCAACGATCTTCGATTTCCGACATTCCTCGTGCTCCCGAATAGAATGTGGAAGAGCAAGCGCTCTTCATAGATGGTGGGTAAAAATGAAGGGACCCCCTCCCATCATAAAAACTCCCTAAAGATGCAATATTTCAAGGCAAAGGTCAAACGATTTTAGCCGATTTCGCCCGATTTCGCCTGCTGATCTTAGAAGAAACCCTTCCCCCCCTCCCCATTTCCACGGCAACACTCAAACTGAGGCGGTTGCCATTGAAAAAAACTCTCCTGCTTCTTTTCCTGGTTCTCATTCCAGATTGGGTGTCGGCTTTTTGTTTCCAGGAGGCGGGAAGTCGATATCAGGTATCTCCCTGGCTGCTTTGGAGCATTGCCAAGGTTGAGAGTGGACTTGACCCGAGCGCCATCAACCAAAACCACAACGGCACTGTCGATGTTGGACTGATGCAGGTCAATTCAATCTGGGCTGAACAGCTCGGCAAGACCTGGGATTACTTGGATGATCCCTGTACCAATGTCATGGCTGGTGCCTGGATATTGAACCAGTGCGTCCAGGACTACGGTTACACCTGGAAAGCCGTGGGGTGCTATCACAGCCGGACGCCTGAACGGAGAGACGCCTACGCGTTGAAAATCGCGGCCATTCTGGCGTGTGCCAGGGGGGGACTATGATTCCCCCGGATCTGCTCGCCAAGTACGACCTTCCCGCGCCTGAGGCCGCTCTTGCCATAGAGGAAGCTATCTCCGGCGTTCTCTCCAAAGCATTCAACATGGATATTCTGGTCAGTGTTGGCGATGAGATGGAAGTCGTCGCTCTGGGCAACAGGCAGATTGATCTTTCCAGCCTCTCTCGACAGCTCAAACGGCAAATCCGCTACCAGATCGAACGTGAGCTGGAAAAACACCAGAGCCTTCGTGAGCAGGAATATCTCCGAACACTACGTGGTCGCCATATCCTCGGGGAAGTCAGAAGAATCGCCCCGGATGGGGGACTGACCGTCGCGCTTGAAGTCGAGGATCATCTCAGAAGCCTCATCCTGACGGGAACCTGTTATTCCCGGCAGCTATCTCCCCATGAAAGAAGCGAGCTGCATATTGGAGTCAGGAAAGCATTTCTCATTACCAGTGTCCTCCCGGTGGTAGAGAAGGACAAAGCCAAAGTCCTGATCCGGCTCAGTCGCACTTCAAAATCCCTGCCTGAAAGCCTGCTGCGGGAAATGACCGGTGAGCAGTCTATTAGGTGTCGGCGGCGCATTGCTGGTGCTTTCAGTGAAATCGAAACATCCGAGAGGATACCCAAAGAGGCGATCCAGGCTGTCGGCAAAGAATTGGGAGAAAGGATTATCGTCCGTGTGGTGGCGAAAAAAGATTCCTGAGACGATGACCCTTCTTGGCACAGGAGTTCACATGGACGCACCGGGCAAGATTGTCGATATCTCTCTTCCGGACAGCTATCGAAAGCGGCACACTTTCGTGTTCGGGACCACCGGTGTAGGCAAGACTCGCCTGGCAGAGATGATGGTCGAGCAGGATATCCGTGCCGGCAAGAGCGTCGTCTTCCTCGATCCCAAGGGTGATCAGCAGATTTTTACCAAGATATTCGATGTCGCCCGGCAGGTGGGAAGGGAATCCGAGATGATGTTGGTGACCCCGGTCTTCCCGGAGTATTCGGCCGTGGTTGATCCACTCGCTTATTACTTCATGCCTGACGAATTGGTGGGGCACATCGTCAGCGGCATCCAGGGAGGACGGGAGCCTTTCTATCGCAACATCGCCAAGGAGATCACTTCGGCTGTGATCACCGGAAACATTCTGCTGGCCCGCGCAGAGGGCCGTGTCCCCCTGCAGAATATCGATTCCATTCGCCAGAGCATCCGCCGCAAGGCGCTGGAAGAAATGGCAAACGCTTTGCTGCGGGTCAGCGAACCGGAAGCGGCCTCAATTTCCGGCGTCATTCAAGACATCCTCAATTCT
>NPIE01019943.1_pt1 | contig 29174 bp, 24 predicted proteins | sample 8637661 | NCBI WGS metagenome assembly NPIE01 (sample SAMN07420842, study PRJNA396082) | bioreactor metagenome | isolation source: sample BA12 brine-fed electro-methanogenic bioreactor BA | place: Japan: Kochi | collected 2016-12-09 | reverse complement strand
CCGGGTACCGGATACCGGGTGCCGGGTACCGGGCGCCGGGTGCCGGGTGTGAAAAAATGTATTTTTGCTTTTAAACCAGATGAATATGCCATTCAAAAGAATCCTTCTTAAACTCAGCGGTGAGGCCTTGATGGGCGAGCGTGAGCACGGGATAGACCCCGGCAGGCTCAGCACCTATGCCCGCGAAATTGTGGAAGCCGCCAAAGCAGGCACCCAGATCGCCATTGTGATCGGCGGCGGGAATATTTTCAGGGGCCTGAGCGGCGCAGCCGAAGGCATGGACCGCGTGCAGGGAGATTACATGGGTATGATGGCCACCGTGATCAACAGCCTGGCATTGCAGGCCGAGCTCGAAAAGCAGGGAGCCGAAACTGCCTTGTTCTCCGGAATGCTGATCCGACCGGTAGCCCGTCCGATGAGCGCTAAGTCAGCCATCGACGAACTGGAAAGGAACAAGATCATCCTCATCTGCGGGGGTACGGGAAATCCCTTCTTCACCACCGATTCAGCATCGGCCCTCCGGGCACTGGAGATCAAAGCCGATATTATCCTGAAAGGGACCCGTGTAGATGGCGTATATACCGCCGATCCGGAAAAAGACCCATCCGCTGCGAAATACGAAAAGCTTTCCTTTGATGAAGCCCTTGAAAAAGGTCTGCGGATCATGGACCAGACCGCATTTACCCTGTGCCGGGAAAACAACATGCCCATTTATGTGTTCGATATGAATACAGAAGGAAACCTGAAAAAGGTGCTGGGCGGAGAAAATATCGGAACACTGGTTCAGTAAGAAATCGTATATTTGTGATATAACGCTAAAGATCTACCGCATGAACGAAGAAGCTCAAATGTGCCTTGACGAAGCCAAAGAAGGCATGGAGAATGCTTTAACGCATCTCGACAGGGAATTTCAGAAGATCCGCGCCGGAAAGGCCAGTCCGCAAATGCTCGAAGGGATCAAGATCGACTATTACGGGGCCATCACCCCCATTGAGCAAACCGCCAATATCAATACTCCCGACCCAAGGCAGATCATCGTTCAACCCTGGGACAAATCCATACTGGGTGAACTTGAAAAAGCGATCCGCAACGCCAACCTGGGCTTCAACCCCAAAAACGAAGGCGAAGTGCTGAGGATCAGCGTTCCACCCCTCACCGAAGAGCGGCGCCTCGAACTGGTAAAAAAAGCCAAGGGCGAAGCGGAAAATACCCGTATCAGCATCCGGAATACCCGCCGTTCAGCCAATGAACTGGCAAAAAGCCTTGAGAAAGACGGCCTGCCCGAAGATGAATCCAAAAGAGTCCAGGAAAAGATCCAGGAACTCACCGACGATTATATCAAAAAGGTAGATGAGATGCTGGATGCAAAAGAAAAAGATGTGATGACCGTATAGAGAGTTCCGAGTTCCGAGTGCCGAGTGCCGAGTTCCGAATGCCGAGTGCCGAGTGCCGAGTGCCGAGTGATGAGTGATGAGTGACGAGTGTCCTGAAAATCGGTATCGGGACCGAGGTCAGATTTCCCAATTATTCCGAACAATTCCTGCAAATATCGATCGTACTGCGGTCGTGCAGTATTTGCTGCCTGAATTTCCGGTAGGATTCATTGCGCCAAATTTTGCGGAAGTCTTCCTCCTCAAGTTTCCCCATCTGATGGCTGGCATCCTTATCAAAGCAACATGGGACTACCCTTCCGTCCCAGGTGAGCACAGCGCCGCTCCACATCCGGAAACAACGGTTTCGAATCGGCTTTTTTAATTTCCAAAGCCCGTCCGCTCCACGGATATACCTGGAATATTGGGGATTGTCAGGAATTAAAACGGTATCCTGCTCAAAATCATAAACCTGGGCCGTTTTCAATTCCAGCTTGTCGGCACCAAGCTCCTTGCAAAGGCGTTTCATTTCCGGGATCTGATGCTCATTCTGCCGAAACACCAGAAATTGTATAATGAGGTACGGACGGGAAGAACGCAGCTCTTTTTTCCATTTCACAAGGCGTTTTACACCTTCTTTCACTTGCTCCAGATCCCCTCCCCTCCGGTATTGTTCATAGGTTTCCTGGTCGGTACCATCGATGGAAACGATGAGCCGGTCGAGACCGGATTCGACCAGCATTCGGGCATTGGCATCATTCAAATGGTGCCCGTTGGTGGAAGTGGCCGTGTAGATCTTTTTTGAACGTGCATAGCGCACCAGGTCAAAGAATGCGGGATGGAGCAAGGGTTCTCCCTGAAAATAAATGATCAGGTACATGAGGTGCCTGCCAAGCTGATCAAGCCATGAACGGAATTTTAATAGATCCATCTTCCCCTGCGGGCGGGTGAACTGCCGTAATCCCGAAGGGCATTCCGGGCATCGGAGATTGCAGGAGGTGGTGGGTTCCACCGACAGGCTGGAAGGCATTCCGGCATGGCGGGATGACTTCAGCAGTACACTGTACCAGAAACTGAAATACAATTGCAGGTAATTTGCAGCCCGCGGCACATTTACTGCCCGCAGGAAACTCATTAAATCCATCATCCGGCTGCGCCAGGATCCCGGTCGGTACCTCATGCAAACAAAAGTAAGAAAAAGCTGTTCCTCTGAAGATAGCATTAAACAATTATGTAGCTTCGCAAATCATGACGAAGGAAATCAGGAACTTCTGGGACGAGCGTTACGCCGGTCCTGACTATGTTTATGGCAAGGAGCCCAATGCATTCTTCAAGTATTGCATCGATGCCCTGGCTCCCGGAAAACTCCTGTTACCCGGTGAAGGGGAAGGACGGAATGCCGTGTATGCCGCCGGTCGCGGTTGGGATGTTTTTGCCTTCGACCAGAGCCGAGTAGCCCGTGAAAAAGCCCTGGAACTAGCGCATGAGAAAGGGGTCCGGCTCACTTATGAGCATGGATCACTGCTGGATATTCAACTCAAAAAGGAATCCTTCGACCTGGTCGCCCTGGTATTCTTCCACCTGGATCCGAGAGCCAGGATATTTTATCATCGTCACCTGGTACAGCTCTTGAAACCCGGGGGCAAGATCATCCTTGAAGTATTCAGCAAAGAACAGCTCCACCGGAAAACCGGGGGACCGAAAGACATTGACCTCCTCTATACCACAGCGGAGCTGAAAGAAGATTTCAATGAACTGAGTATTCTCCGGGCAGATGAAGAGGTGATCCAATTAAATGAAGGGAAGGGTCACCGTGGAGATGCCGCCGTGATCCGTTTTATCGGTCAAAAATCCTGATCCATGCCCGTGAATATTGAAATAAAAGCCCGTTGCAAAAACGCCGATAAAGTCAGGCAAATACTGGCCTCACTTGGAGCTGAACACCAAGGGACCGACCACCAGGTCGATACCTATTTCAAGGTCGAAAACGGACGTTTGAAGCTCCGGGAAGGAAATATCGAAAACAACCTCATCTACTATAGTCGCCCGAATGCGGCGGGGCCGAAACGTTCCGATGTGATCCTGTATCCCTCTTCCAGGGATGCCGGGCTAAAAAAGATCCTGGCAGAAGTACAGGGTATCCTGGCGGTGGTAGACAAGCATCGCGACATCTTCTTCATCGGGAATGTAAAATTTCATATCGATAGCGTTAAAGGGCTCGGCAGTTTTGTCGAAATAGAAGCCATCGGAAGCAATGAAGATGCCGCCAAACTGGAGGTTCAATGCAACGATTATATGCGGAAACTGGAGATCCCGGAAGAAGACCTGGTATCCGTTTCCTACAGCGATATGATCCTTGCCAAAGATACACGAGCATGAAAAAACACATTATCAGCCTCCTGGCCACTTTGTTGCTCTGCATACCCTTTGCCATCGGGCAGAACAACCTGGTTTCGAATGCTATACAGGCATTTTCTGAAGGAAAGTACGAACAGGCCTTCGAACAAACCGGGAATGCCCTTGCCAATCCCGGTCGTCTGAGCGGGGATTATATCCCGGCGGCCTTCTACTATCATGCCAAGGCCAGGATCCAGGTACTGCGCATTGCCATGAATGAAGGCGACCAGGAAAAGCTGTCGCAAATGCAGAATGCCCTGATCGAAAGTTATTTTGACTATAAGGAAGCGCTGAAGACTGCCGGTGACAAACTGAAAACAGATATTCAAAACGACCTGCAGGGGCTGTATAACCCAATACTGCAAACCGGCCTGGGAGCCCTGAACATGGCCAACGACAGGCGGCAGCCCGGGAATGTCAGGAGATCTGCCCTGGAATCCTCACGAGGATACCTGGAAGCGGCCAAAGATATTTCGCCCACCTACCTGGCCTGCGACCTGCTCGGACAATGCTACCTGGCCCTGCAGGACACCAGTGCCGCATATGCAGAATTCCGCCAGAGTGTGGAAACCTATATTGAAGATCCACCCAATAGCCCGGATTTTTTGGTGGCCTATGTCTTTTTTCGCAAAGCTATTATTGAGCGTTACGGATTGCAGGATGCCCCCCTCAGCCTGACTACCCTCATGAAAGGACAACAGGTACTGGCAAAGGAATACTCCCGTGCCCAGGCCGCCGGTATCAGCACTGAACAGCAACAGGATTATGAGAACGGTATGAAAGACCTTACGGGATTCGAACTCGACATCTACCTGAAAGAAAAAGATCTTAGCCAGAAGGCCATCATCCGATTCCAGGAGGTAGTGATGCTGTACCCTGAAGATTATGATGTGCATATTTCATACGCCAACCTGATGGAAGATATTGATCCCCTGCTGGCCATAGATGCCTACGAAACGGCCATCAGCATTGATGAAAGCCGTGAACTGGGCTGGTATAACCTCGGCGCGATGTATAACAATATTGGTTCCGAATTGTATATGAAGGGGTTGAACCACGATGATGATGCGGTGGCCGACAGCCTGTACAATGAAGCCAATAATTATTTCAGGAAAGCCTACCTCAATATGGAAGAAGCCTATAAGATAAATCCGAATTCCATTTATACCATCCGGGCACTCGTACAACTGGCCAATTCCCTTGGCCTCGACGAAAAAGCAGCATTTTACCGGGAGAAGGAAATGGAACTGAGAGGCTTTTGATATTAATTTATAATAGTTTTGAGTGTTGAGTGTTGAGTGTTGAGTGTTGAGTGTTGAGTTTGTTTAAATTTTTTGTTTTTAAGTTTATTTGAATTTTATTTTTGGGAATTTTAATTTTCATTAGCATCTGGACTATTCCATGGAAAGTTTAGCCTATAAGATACTTCCGGTCATTATCATTTTTGCGCTTGGCTTTATCCTGAAGTTGCTCGGGGTATTGCGTTCGGATCACGGGGATGTGTTCATGAAGGTGGTGTTTTACCTGGCCCTGCCTGCCCTGGTGATCCTTTCACTCACGCGGGTGGAACTCAGCAGGGAATTTGCCTGGCTGCCGCTGATCTCTTTTTCCATTATCATGATACAGTTTGGCGTTTCCTTCCTGGGCGGGCGCATGCTGAAACTCGACCGTAAAACGCATGGGGTTTTGCTTACAGCCACCATGATCATGAACATTGGTTTTGCCCTGCCTTTCATTATTGCCGCTTATGGCGATGAAGGACTCGCATTGTTGTCGATGTTCGATGTGAGCAATGCCGTACTGGCGTTCACCCTGGTGTATTACCTGGCGGCCCGCTATGGCGAACAGGGCGGATCGCCCGGAATGATGGCACGGAAATTCCTTTACAACCCTCCCATCTGGGCCCTGGCCACAGGGATTATCCTGAACCTTAGCAATACAGAGATCCCTCCCGTACCGGCACATCTGCTGCAGATTTTGGGCGACCTGACCATTCCCCTGATCATGATCGCCCTCGGCATATTTTTTAACCTCCGCCTGATCAAGCCCGGGCCTGTCTTCCTGGGGATCGGCATCCGGATGGTACTGGGATTTGCCCTGGGGTATGCCTTCTGCCATGTGCTCGGACTGGAAGGGCTGATCAAAACCATCGTACTGATCGGGGCATCCGCCCCGGTGGGCTTTAATTCCATCATTTTCGCTTCCATGGAAAAACTTGATAAGGAATATGCCGCATCCATGGTATCTTTCGGGATCATGGCCGGACTGGTGGTGATCCCGCTGATCATATATTTTGCTCAATGATTGGCCCAATAGACCTCACAGGTCCAAGGACCTGTGAGGTCTATAACCTCTTCACACTTTCAATGGGAAAAACAATACTGACCTTGTATGCAAAATTCTTTGCGGGGATATCGAAACCATAGGGCCCGTAGCGGTAAAAGACTCCAGCTCCGAGCTTGTATAGCTGTAGATCGAGCAGGCCATGGAACATCACCCCGGACTCATAATAACCTTTTTCCATGGTATTGAATGCCACATTATGATGTTGCCCCGGGTTGTTCAGGTCGCCGAAAGCAATATTGGTGACCAGTACGATCTCCGGGGAAAAGAAGCGCGTGCGGACCAGCAGTGTTCCGAAATTATGACTGAAGTAAAGAGCAATATACCGGTTGCTCAGGAATTCATTCATGCGCATGGTGGCAAAAGTGTTTGCCGCATAGATGGTAAACACCCTGTAGCTTCCGTTCCCGTTATACAGGTTGCAATACGGCAGATCGCCGTCGATATAGCCGGCCCTCAGCTCAATGCTGGTCAAACCCAGGTACTTGGTGTAAAACGACTCCAGTACCTTCACATCGAAGCGGTGGTATTCAAACTCAGCGTTCAGCAATCCGTCCATTCCGCGAGTGTACTGGAACCGCACCACAGGATACTTGGTGCCCAGGCTGATCCTGATCCTTTTGGTTTGCAGGAATTTCTCGCGGAATGCGAAACGGAAACCGGCCGAGATCTCGGTAAAACGAAAATCACTTTTGAGCATGCCCGTACCATTCTCAAAATGCCCGTACTGATAGTCCGGATATGCCGTTTTATAATCGCTCCTGAAGGAGATGTTCCATTTAAAATGCCGCAGTGCCCTGAACTGCAGCATGGCATAAGCACGTTCGGTCATGTTCATCCTGCGGATGAGAAAATTCCTGAAGCCTTCTCCCCTCAGGAAGGACTTCTTTTCATCGAGGTAGGTCACCCCGCCGCTTTCCGTAACATCGTAGAAATATCCGGCACTGAGCTCTACTTCATTTCCCTTGTGCACAACCACGCTGGCATCACCACCGTATTTGGCCGTTTTGTCGCGGAAGCCATAGCCCCAGAACCCTCCCACCTTAAAGCGGCGCGAAAGCCGGTCGTTGGTGTGGGCGCCAAGCCCCAGGTACAAGCCTTCAAACTGGTTATAACGAACGAACTTATCAATATCAAAATCGATAAATTTCAGGGGGATCTTCCCGGTCATGATGGTTTCGAAAGTCCGGGCCAGGCGGTCGAAATTCACCTGCTCGCCAATACTGTCCATGAATTCATAGGTGCGCAGGTCCCGGTCCGACAAAGGGTCAACCCTTATATTATTCCAGTAATTCTCGGTCCGGTCGTGGGCATTGGGATCCACATCGATCTCTACGTTCCCGAATTCCCTTTTGTTCAGTTCAGGATTGAGCTGAATATCGCGAATATAGCTTTTCCCTATGCCCACAAAAGTATAGTCACGATCTGTGATGGCTGCACTTACGCCTTTGATCCTGAGGTCGGTATTCAACTGCACCGGAAACCAATGCTCACCATCGATCAGTTCATATTTCTGCTGTATCCTGATGGTGAATGGCCCCTGCTCGCGCATGGGCTCGGCAATCACGTTTTGTATGGCCCACTTATGGGAATTGATGGAAATCACGCCTTTCAGCCCGTCGAAATTGGTATTGGGCTTTGGCTGGAAGGAAATGATAAACACCGAATCCCGGCTATCGGTATAGGCAGTATCCTCGAGGATGAAGGTATATTTTGAAGTGCTTCCCCTGCTGATCGGGTTAACATATTCCTCTCTGCCTATATTGATCAGTTCTTTGTAAAAGGAGGTGGATTGCACCTGGGATACCAGGAAAAGAAAGATAGGGTCTTTCATTCCGGAAACCCTGGTGGCGATCACATTCTCGCGCTTTCGTTCCGGGTAAAGGAACTTCCTTTCCGTTACCGATTCGGCGATAAAAATATCCTGCCGGTCGAAAAACCTCCGTATCTCCAGGGAGGTGGTATCCATCATCAGGGTGTCGAGCATGCGGAGCGAATCCAGGTCGAGCGTAAAAATGACCTTTTCGTATGAAGTATAGGCATACGAGGGCATCTTATCGGGATCATTCAGGTCGCGGCTGTCCACGGCATTATGAATGATCCGGTGGGCCGGATTAATTCCCGGGTAAACCACGAGTTCGCCCAGAGCATAAGCGGTGGGCTTCATAAAAAGTCTTATGCCTTTTTTCTCATCCCCAACGGGAAATAATTCTTCCTCATACCCGACATAGGTGCATTTCAGGAATTCAACCTCAGAATAGGAAGTGATCCTGAACTTCCCGTCGATATCGCTGGAGGTTCCCTGCCAGCCATTGTTGACCACAATGTTTACAAAAGCAAGCGGATCGCCGGTCTCGGCATCAAAGATGCGGCCGCTGATCACTTCCTGGGCCCCGGCATTCGTTCCCGAAAACACGATGAGCAAAACAACTATCCGGATAAGTTTTTCCATACCTTCTCGTAGGTAAAGTTAAGGAAAATAGGGGACAGATAGCTGATATTTGATATGTGAAGTTCCTGGCAGGGTTCTGCCGGATGATCAGACGGAGAAATATTTTTCGAGGTCTTTCAGGGTGCTTGCGGAGGTTTTGATGTCCTGCACGATATTTCCGGCTTCCAGCACGACAATGCGCTCACAGACTTCCGTGACATGATTCAGGTCGTGACTGCTGATCAAGGCTGTCACATTGCGGTCTTCCTGTACTTTTTTCAGGATCTTTTTCAGCCTGATCTGGGTAGTGGGGTCGAGGCTGTTGAAGGGTTCATCGAGGATCAGCAGTCGGGGTTTACTCATCAGCGCCGCTGCTATCCCGACCTTTTTCTGATTCCCGGATGACAACTCACGGATGTATTTCTTTTTCCCGAGCACTTCATTATTGAAAAACTCCTCGTAGGTATCGTAAAATTCCGATATATCGCCTTTTGCCAGGCCATTGATATCGGCCAGGAATTCGAAGTACTCCTCGGGAGTGAGGAAGTCGATCAGAAAACCTTCATCGAGAAAAGAGCCCGTGAAATGTTTCCATTGGGCTGAGTTCATCACGTTTTCGGACTGAATATTCACTGAACCGCTGACAGGCCTGATCAGGTCGAGCATGAGCCTGAAAAAAGTAGTTTTGCCGGCCCCGTTGTTTCCCACCAATCCAAAACTTTCCCCTGCCGGGATATGCAGGGATGGAATATCCAGGACCACATTGCCCTGGTAGGATTTTGTAAGTTCTTTTACGTCTATCATAGTATCACTATTTTTCAATTTGTTTCTGGCACTTTTCGCCAGAAGCCAGAAACCAGTGGCCATTTTTATTTTTCCCTGAACCCCTCGGCTATCCTGTATTTCCTTCGTTCAAACCTTGCCACTACTTTTTGCATCAGGGGTTTGTGGAACAAGAGTCCGGCTACCCCCATCAAGCCAAGCACACTCACGGCCGGGATGCGGTCGAGGAAGATCGACAGTATGGCATAAAGGATGACCGGTGCCAATAGCAGGGGCAACATCACCAGGAACTGGGAAGCTCCGACTCCCTGGTAGTTAAAGGCCGCCCCGCGACTCAGGTCCATGCGCTTGCGGTTGTTCGAGCNNCAGCAGGATCACATAGGTGTTCACCCCGATATTCAGGAGAAAACACATGCTGTTCACATACAGGATCTCCAGGCCGTAAAAGGCATACGGCAGTGTGATCACATAGGAAAAGACCGATGTGCCCAGCAGGATCATATATTTCGCGCGGAAATATTTCTCGTAATTAATATTATTGGCGAGGATGGCATCAAAAAAGCTGCTTTCCCAGCCCAGGAAATAATTGCCTATACTCATCCCAATACCCCCGGTGATGAATATCCCGACAAATACCAGCATCCCTCCCATTTCCATGTACACATCCTGTGGATAAAAGAAAAATCCATACAACAGGAATATCGGGAAGAGGTACAAGAGGGATTTGGGGCGCTTGTTTCTCCAGTACATTTTCAGCTCGAAGGCTACCAGTCCGCCAACCCTGCCCAGGCTCTTGAGATAATTCATTCCCGCCAGGGTATCTACCCGGCGGTGTTTCTTTATGCTGATCTCCTCGATATACATGCGCGAACGCAGGAAAGCATAATTGACCGTATAGGCCAGAATAAGCAATCCGAGAGGGATCAGAAATGCACCGGGGGTGATGGTCAGGGTATGGAAAAGCGGAGCAGATAGTGCGGCAATGGAATACAGGCCAGCGGCCTCGAGAACAATAAAGCCGATCACAATGAAGCCAAATACTGCAACGATCCACGGGCGGGAGAAGATCTGGCGCTTAACATATACGATGATAAAATTATTGGTAAAGATGATGAAGATCAATGATGCCAGCCACTGCCATGCCTCTCCCGAGGAATGGGCAGGTGAAACTGCCCTTAAGGCCCAGGGGATGAACACCAGCAGCGGCAGGTAGTTCAGGATGAAAAACAATGATTTTACCAGGATATAATGCACCATGAACGATTTGCGGACCGGCAGGTGGAAGTATGGCTGTGCAGCCATCACCGGCAGGGATTGCATGAGATAGCGCAGGATCAGGTCAATGGCAATGTAATAAAGGAGCACCCCGTTGAAGATCGCCAGGATATCTTTGCCCGGGAAAACCCTGGTCAGGATCTCCGGCATGGCCAGTCCGGCAAACAGCAATTCCAGCAGGACCAATCCGATCAAAAAGCCAAGAACGAGGTTTATGGCCAGGCTTTTCTGCCAGAAGGCCGAGCGCCTGAGCTGTTTCCATTGGTGGTTGATGAACCATTTAAATACCATAGTCGTGAATTTGCAAGCCGAAGATAATGAAAAGTACTAAGGCATGAGTGCTGAAGCTTGAGTTGATTTGCAGTTTGTGCGTTTGGATGTATGAATTGCAAAATAAATACCTTTGCCCTGACTATGACGACCCTCATCCTGGAATACTTTCGAAAGCACAAAGTTCTCATTGCCCAAAACCTGGAACTCTGCCATGATCCGGAAGATATTGAAGCCATCCATAATTTTCGCCTGAGCCTGAAACGCATCAGGGTAGTGGCCCGCCTGGCCGATTTTGTCACCGAAGGCAGTTTTAATTCACAGCAGAAACTCGGGGCCATCAATTTCCTCTTCAAAAAAGCGGGCCGCCTGCGCGATACCCAGGTAATCCAGCAGTTGCTGCAAGCCTACCGGCATTCCGGTATTGAGCCCCTGATGGCCAGCATGAAGGAAAAGGAAAACCGGCGAAGGGAGAAATTCGAAGCAGCCCTGCAAGCCTATCCCGAAAACGGACTTGAAGTTTTTGAGCAGGGTCTCATTGAATTGCTTAAAAACACAGCCTTCGCAAAACTGAAAGCTGCCGCAGCCATGTTGATGGCGGAGTACGAGGATGAAATCCGGGAGCTGTATCACGGCAGCAGCGAAGAAAAGCGCATGCACCGCATCCGTACCCGCCTGAAAAGCCTCAACTACCTGAACAATGCCTTTGGCGAACAATTGGCGGTTGAAGAACACCTGCACATATCTGTTGAACGCCTCCGGGAAGTGGGCGAACTTGCCGGTTCCTGGCACGACTGCCTGGTCATGGAAAACACCCTGGCGAAATACATGATCAAAGAAACGGATTCACCAGGATCCCTGGAAAAGCTGCTTCAAAACATCATCGGTCGAAAAAATGAACTGGCCCGGGAATACCGATGCGTTCTGGTCAATGAGATGAAGATATAGAGGGTGCAGGGTGCAGGGTTCAGGGTGCAGGGTAATTGCGAAACCGGAGTGTTTTGTCCAAACTTTCTTCTGTTGCCGGAATGTGTTTCATGACCTGAGCTTTTTATTTCCTTTGTGCCTGTCGGCATCGCGAAGGGTCTTTTTCTCCAGGTTTTTTTCCAAAGCTTCAGTTAGATCCACCCCGGTTTGGTTGGCCAGGCAAATGAGCACAAAAAGCACGTCGGCAAATTCGTCGGCAAGCGCATCATCCTCTCCTTCCTTAAAGGATTGCTCCCCGTATTTCCGGGCCATGATGCGGGCCACCTCCCCCACTTCTTCCATCAAAATGGCGGTATTGGTAAGTTCGTTGAAATATCTCACTCCTGTGGTCATGATCCAGCGATCGATGCGCTCCTGTGCTTCTTTTATCGTCATTGAGAATGATTTAACTTTGGTTCAAGAATGAATATTAGTATCTTTAACACCATCAAATATCTGAATAATTCCGGATGCCATGATCAACAAATTTCCTAAAATCGTTACCTACACATTTGTGTTGTTGTTTATCATTCTCTTTTTCTATGGTATGATCGTGGCCAAAAATTTCCTGAGCACCATCGTACTGGGCATCATTTTCAGTTACCTGATCTACCCTATGGTGAATTTCCTGGAGAAGAAGGCCCATTTCCACCGCATCCTGGCCAGCCTTGTCAGTATTTTGCTTTTGCTGGGCGTACTCACCCTTCTGCTGTTTATCATGTACCGCAATGTTGGCCGGATCACACAGGATATGCCGGAATTGGTTGAAAAGGCCCACCATAACATCGACCTCCTGGGATCCTTCATTGAAAGCACCCTCGGATATACCGTCGAATCCCAGAATACGCTCATACACGAAAACATCAACCAGTTGTTCAATGCTTCCAGCGATTTTACCAAATCGATATTCAGGGGAACCACCAGCACCATCTTCACCCTGGGGCTGATGCCGGTATTCATGTTCTACATGCTGCATTACCGGGAGAAATTCAGAAAATTTATCATAATGGCTGTGCCGTCAGGCAAAGAAAATGATGTTAAAGTGATCATCCGTAAGATTGCTTTCATTACGCCCCGATACATCGGTGGCATCTTTACTGTAGTGCTCATCCTTTCCGTGTTGAATTCTTTCGGCCTCTGGCTGGTCGGAGTAAAATATGCCATTTTATTTGGTATTATCTCTGCATTCTTCAACCTCATTCCCTATTTCGGCACCTGGATCGGAGCCAGCATTCCCTTCATGTTTGCCCTGCTCACCGGCGACACTCCGCGACTAGCCTTCGGGGTGATCCTGCTTTTCGTGGTCATTCAGTTCCTGGAGAACAACATCCTCACCCCGAACATCACCGGCAGTTATGTCAACCTGAACCCGCTCTTTACCATATTGCTGATCATCATCGGGGGAAGCATCTGGGGGATCATCGGCATGTTCGTGGTGGTGCCCATGGGCGCCATGCTGAAAATCATCTTTGATCACAGCTACACCATGAAACCGTATGCTTATCTTATCGGGGCGGATGAAGAGAACCGAAAAAAGGCGGTGTGGCGGCAAAAGTTGATCCTGAAGAGCAGGAGAACCATGAAATGGAAATAGGGCGTTCAGCCTGAATAGACTATCTTTGCCGCATGCAAAAACGTCAGAGGATCCAGCAATCACCAGCCTTCAAAATTACGGCCAAGACCATTCTCGGCCTGGAAGAAACCCTGGCAGGGGAGATTCGCGGGCAAGGGGGCAGTAATATCGAACCGATCCGGCGCGGGGTGAGTTTCATGGGCACAAATGAAGTGCTTTACGCCTGCAATTATCATTGCCGCACCGCCCTGCGTTTCCTGAAACCGGTATGGGAATTCCAGGCTGCCAGCGATACGGAACTTTACCAGAAATGCCTCAAGCTTCCCTGGGACCTCTACATGGGGCTCGATACCAGCTTTGCCATCGACGGGGCTGTATTCAATTCAGGGATCACCCATTCGATGTATGCCGCCCTGAAGACCAAGGATGCCATAGCCGATTTTTTCCGGTCGAAATACCAAAGACGCCCTTCGGTCGATACCGATGATCCCGACCTCAGGATCAATGTGCACATCAGCCGGAACCACTGCACCATCTCCCTCTACAGTTCGGGCTCATCGCTCCACCTGCGCGGCTACAAGGCCGCACCCGGCCAGGCCCCGCTAAGCGAAGTGCTGGCTTCCGGGCTCATCATGCTCAGCGGATGGGACCGGACCTCCGCTTTTATGGATCCCATGTGCGGATCGGGCACCCTGCTCACCGAAGCAGCCATGATCGCACGCAATATCCCGGCAGGGTATTACAGGAAATCCTTCGGCTTTGAGAAATGGAAAGATTTCGACCCGGCACTCTGGCGAACGATCAAAGAAAAAGGGGAAGAAGGAATCACAGACAACCCGGTGAAGATCATTGGCGGCGACCGTTCGCCCCTGGCCATCCGTTCCACGAGAAAAAACATCAGCAGCGCAGGCCTTGACAAATACATCAGCCTTCATCCCACGGCCTTTGAAAGCCTGAAACGTCCTCCCGGGCCGGTGCATCTTGTACTCAATCCGCCCTACGGCGAAAGGATCAAATCAGAGGATATCATCGGCCTGTACAAAACCATCGGGGATACCCTGAAACAAAACTTCCGCGATGCCGAAGCCTGGATCATCAGCGGCGACCTCAGGGCCATGAAATTCATCGGCCTGCGCCCCTCCCGCAAGATCAGGATCTATAACGGCCCCATCGAATGCCGGTTCATGAAGTATGAGCTCTATGAAGGAAGCCGGAAGAAGATAGCTGATAGTTAATATCTGATACATGATGTGGACTCAGGATGTACCTAATACTTAATACTTAATACCTGATACTATTACTAAATTGATTTCCCTTAAATTTGCATCCCAATTATCGATCGAAGAATGAGAGACATAAAAAATATTGCAGTCCTGACCTCTGGGGGTGACAGCCCGGGGATGAACGCGGCCATCAGGGCTGTGGTCCGCACCGGCATTAACGAGGGTTTTAAGATGTTCGGGTCCATGAAGGGCTATCAGGGCTTGATCAGCGGGGATGTCGTTCCCCTGCACAGCCGCTCGGTATCGAACATCATCCAGCGGGGCGGGACCATCCTCAAATCGGCACGCAGCAAAGAATTTTATGAAAAGGAAGGCCGGCAGAAAGCCTACGACAAAATGCAGGCCATGGGCATCGACGCCCTGGTGGTGATCGGAGGCGACGGAACTTTTACCGGGGCCCGCATCTTCAGCAAGGAATTCGGAGTGCCCATCGTGGGATTGCCCGGAACCATCGACAACGACCTTTACGGAACTGACTTCACCATAGGCTACGATACGGCCATCAATACCGTGATGGAAGCCGTGGATAAACTGCGCGATACGGCCTATTCACACGACCGCCTCTTCATCATTGAGGTGATGGGGCGCGATGCAGGTTTTATCGCCCTGACCAGCGGCATGGCCACCGGAGCGGAAATGATCCTGGTACCGGAAAGCCCGACCTATATCGACGAAATGCTCTATGTACTCGAAAAAGACTGGAAAAAAAGCAAGACCTCAGGCATCATCATTGTTGCCGAGGGCGATGATTTCGGGGGAGCCATGGAAGTGGAAAAAGAGATCAACAATAAATTTCCGGAATTTGAAACCCGGGTATCCATTCTGGGGCACATACAACGCGGGGGATCACCCACAGCACAGGACCGTGTACTGGCCAGCAGGCTGGGACATGCTGCCATTATGACCCTCAAAGACGGCGTCAGCGGGGTGATGGTAGGTGTCGTCGATAATGAAGTCGACCTCACCTCCTTCGAAAAAGCCATCAAGCAGCACCAGCAAATGAACCTGGAACTGCTCGATATTGCACGCACGCTGGCGATCTGATCCGGCAATTTTCGTACTTTTATTGAATGGAACGGAAAACCCTTTTCGTGGATGTATTACTGCCCCTGCCGGTAAAGGGGCTTTTCACTTACAGGGTGCCCTTCGAACTGAATGAGCACATCAAAAAAGGCCAGCGCGTTGCCGTTCAATTCGGGCGAAAAAAGCTCTACACCGCCCTGGTCAGAAGAGTGCATGATAAAATCCCGAAGGGATATACGGCCAAATACATCCTGTCCATACTCGAAGAAGCCCCCCTGGTAAGCGATATGCAATTCCGATTCTGGGACTGGATATCGGAATACTATATGTGCCATCCCGGGGAGGTCATGAACGCGGCCCTGCCTTCGGCTTTCAAGCTGGCCAGCGAGTCGCAGATCAGGATGAATCCCGCCTTCACCGGGGAAGACATAAACCTGAGCAAGAAGGAAGTGCTGATCATGGATGCATTGATGAGCCGGGACTCCCTCACGGTAAAAGAAGCTTCCGACCTGACCGACCAGCTCAAAGTTTTGCCCCTGATCCGGAACCTGATCGAAAAGGGTGTGATCCTGCCCGAAGAGGAACTGAAAGACCATTACCAGCCCAAAAAGGAAACCTTTGTTTTTCTGTCGAAGGAATACCGGGATGAAGCGGTTCAGAAAGAGCTGTTTGAACAGCTCGAAAAGCGTGCGTTCAGGCAGTTGCAGATCCTGGTGGCCTACCTCAGCATCGCTGCACAGGAAGGAGGCTTTCCACAGGTGAATAAGAAGCGTTTGCTGAATGCAGCCGGTGCCGGAAATCCCCCCCTGAAAGCCCTGCTGGAAAAAGGGGTCTTTAAAACAGAAGAAAAAACCGTAAGTCGCCTGGAAGCCCGCGAAGCGGAAAAAAAACCGGACAGCANNTCAATGAGCATCAGCAGAAAGCCATACATGAGATCAAAGAAGGCTTTGAACAGAAAGATGTTGGCCTTTTGCACGGGATCACTTCCAGCGGCAAGACCGAGATCTACATCCACCTGATCGAAGAGGTGATCCGTAGCGGCAAACAGGTTTTGTACCTCCTGCCGGAGATCGCCCTGACCACGCAGATTATCCGCAGGCTGCAAACCTATTTCGGCAAGCAGGTCGGGGTGTATCATTCTCGCTACAACGAAAGTGAGCGGGTGGAAATCTGGAAAAAGGTCAAGAGCAATGATCCTGAAGACAGCTATACCATCATCCTGGGGGCGCGTTCTGCCGTTTTTCTTCCCTTCCGCAACCTGGGTTTGGTGATCGTAGATGAAGAGCACGACCAGAGCTACAAGCAGTTTGATCCCGCCCCGCGCTACCATGCAAGGGATACGGCCATTTATCTGGCAGGATTGCACGGGGCCAAAAGCCTCCTGGGCACAGCCACTCCCTCGCTGGAAAGTTATTTCAATGCCAGCGCGGGAAAATATCAGCTTGTAGAACTCAATCACCGCTACCGCGACCTTCACCTCCCGGAGATCATCCTGTCGGATTTCCGGCGCGGGAGCAGGCAAAAAAATAGCTCGCAATTATTCACGCAAAGCCTGCTCGACCACATCAGCGAGGCACTGGAGAAAAAGGAGCAGGTAATTCTCTTCCAGAACCGGCGGGGATTTTCGCCCCGGCTGGAATGCGAAGTTTGCGGATGGATCCCCATGTGCACCCGTTGCGACATCTCCCTCACTTATCATAAAAAAGCCGATCATCTGCGTTGTCATTATTGCGGTTACTCCACCAGAGTACCGGCCGAATGCGGTCATTGCGGCAGCAGCCGTGTACTGATGCGTGGCTTCGGCACCGAGAAGATCGAGGAAGAACTGTCGATCATTTTCCCGGAAGCGAACATCCGTCGCATGGACCTCGACACCACCCGCAGCAAGTATGGCCACCAGAAACTCATACAGGCCTTTGAAAACCGGGATATTGATATCCTGGTGGGCACCCAGATGGTGACCAAGGGCCTCGATTTCGATGATGTGAGCGTGGTAGGGATCATGAATGCCGACAATATGCTCAACTACCCCGATTTCCGGTCGTTCGAACGAAGCTTCCAGCTCATGGCACAGGTGGCAGGTCGATCGGGGAGAAAACACCGGCGGGGAAAAGTGATCATTCAGACCTATCACCCCAAACACGAGGTGATCACCGATGTTGTGGAAAACGACTACGGCCATATGTATGCCTCACAACTTTCGGAGCGCAACCGCTTTCGTTATCCGCCCTTCCACAGGCTGATCCAGGTTCGCCTGCTTCACCGCGATTACCGTTTATTGAACGATGCCGCCCATGTGCTTGGAACACAATTAAAAAGCGTTTTTGGCAAGAATGTACTGGGCCCGGAATACCCCCTGGTTTCCCGGGTAAAAAACCGCTATATCAAGCAGCTCATGCTGAAAACAGCCCGGAATGAATCGGTGAACGAAGCCAAAAAGAAACTTCAGCACGAACTGGATGATTTCGCCAGTTTAAAAGAGTATAAAAAAGTGTGGATCAGGGTGGATGTTGACCCGTATTGAGTTCCGAGTTCCGAGTGCCGAGTGCCGAGTTCAGAGTTCCTATTTTCTCTGACGGCCGCCTCCCGGAGGGCCTCCTTTGCCCCGGCCCATCTTCTGCATTACCTCAGGATGCTCCTGGATGTATTGCATGCGCTCTTCCTGGCTCATGTTCATGAGCATTTCGCGCAATTCTTCGGGAGTCATTTCGGGTTCTTTCTCCTGAGTTCCCTTCGCCGCTTCATCGAGCCGGCGGAAGTGGTTAACAACAGCCGTATCGAGGGGTACCAGGGTATACTCTTCAGCCCCTTCGGGAGGAACAAGATAGATCTCGTCATCTGCTTCAAGACCGGCCCGGATAATGATCTCGTTCTCGTTGGCCTTGCCCAGGATCACCTGTTGACGCGTACGGCCTTTGTACACATAGGATATGCTGTCGTTGCTCTGCAGGCACTCTATCGGAATATACAATACGCTGTCGATCACATCCGTAATGATCATGTTCTTGGTGGTCATGGCCGGGCGGAGGATGCTGTCGGATTCGTTCACTTCGATGACCACCTCGAACACCTTGGCATTGGAGTTGCGCAATTGCTCCCCGATGTTAGCCACTTCGGTCACAATTCCGGTATATTCTTTATCGGGAAAGGCATCCACCCCGATCTTGACATGTTGTCCCACGCTCACCTTACTGATGTCGATCTCGTTCACGTAGGTTTTTGATTTCATCTCGGTCAGGTCGGGCAGCTCGGCCACAATGGGATCCCAGGCACCGACATTGGCACCGATTCCCTGTTTTTGTCCGTTCCAGTCGCGGCGGTAGATCACCATCCCTCCCTTGGGAGCAAAAATGGTAAATTGGTCGAGCAGGTCAACCATCTCCTGGTATTCATTCTGCGCCTTGCGCAGCTTGGTGTTCACTTCGGCCATGTTGGCCCGTGCCTTTTCCAGTTTAAGCTGGTAGTTCTCTTCGGCCTGCTCGTAGGCCCGCTGTGCCTTGTCGAGATCGATCTTTGCCTGCCGCTGTGTGGCGGGCGGTTCATAGATCGACTGATCCACAGTGATCTGTTTTTCTTCCAGATTGTACTCCAGGTTAATGAGTTCATCACGGGCGTTCCGAAGATCCATGGTAGTATCCAGCTGGGTCTGGGTGAACTGGGTTTGCAGGGTTTCCAGGTCAAGCTCGCGGTCTTTCAAACGGTTCGTCAACTCGGAACGGTCGAGGGTGGCCACATATTCCCCGGAATCCACCACGGTACCATCGGGAATGATATCATCGATCTTCATGTTCCAGATCCTGAAATTCCGCACGCCCATGGGCCCCATGATCTTTTCGGAACTTTTGGCTTCCAGTTCCCCGGAAGTGGATACCTGAATTTCGAAAGTTCCTGATTTCACAGGCACTTCAATGGTTTCCACGCTTGTTTTGCTATCGCCAAAAAGCACGTACAACAGTATGAGTACGATGAATATTACGGCGATTCCAATGTATACCCTGTATTTTTTCATGGCATAATTATTTATTCGTGAGTTCCTGAATGATCTTTTCAACGCTCATTCCCTCGGCTTCGGCCTTGTAATTCCTTACGATCCGGTGACGAAGTACCGACAGGGCTACAGCATTTACATTTTCAATATCCGGGCTGTATTTTCCGTGGATGGCTGCATGGCATTTGGCCCCGAGGATCATATATTGCGAACGCCGGGGGCCTGCTCCCCAGTTAAGGTATTCCCCGGCAAGTTTATGGGCATCGGAAGTACCCGGACGCGTCATGGCGGCCAGCTTCACGGCGTATTCATAAACATTATCGGGCACCGGGATCTTGCGCACCAGGTCCTGGAAATACAGGATCTCCTGTGCACTCACAACTTCCCGGGGTTCGACCATGGCCTTAAAAGTGGTATTCTTCACCACCTGCACTTCTTCTTTGAATGAAGGATAGTCGAGCCAGATGTTGAACATAAAGCGGTCGAGCTGGGCTTCCGGCAGCGGGTAGGTCCCTTCCTGTTCAATCGGATTCTGAGTCGCCAGAACGAAGAAGGGCTCTTCCAGTGGATAATTCTTTCCGGCCACGGTAATGGCTTTTTCCTGCATGGCTTCCAGCAGGGCGGCCTGGGTCTTGGGCGGGGTACGGTTGATCTCATCGGCCAGAATGATATTGGCAAATACGGGACCCGGAATAAAACGGAATGCCCGCTTCTCGTCGAGGATCTCGGTACCAATGATGTCAGAAGGCATGAGGTCGGGGGTGAACTGAATACGGTTATAGCTCAATCCCAGGGCTTTGGAAATGGTGTTAACCAAAAGGGTCTTGGCCAGTCCCGGAACACCCACCAGCAGGGCATGGCCCTTGCTGAAGATGGAAATGATCACATTCTCCACAACATCTTCCTGCCCCACGATCACTTTTCCGATCTCGGCCCGCAATTGTTCATATTTCCCGACCAGGGCATCAACGGCTTCTACTTCTGAAGCATATTTATCTTTCATAATATTTTCTTCTCCTGACGGGATGGCTATTGTGAAACGCTGAACCAGTCGTATTCAAAATCACAATCCCGGTATTTTTCATTGATACGGATATAGGTCTTTCCGGCCTTTTTCCGGACCCATTCCTGGAATACCTGCCCCTGTTTTTCGAGCAGGGCCCATTCCTGTATCTTATTATAATCTTCCTGAAGGTTCGCCCTGTGCGGCAGGGTCCTTTTTTTCAGGTAAAGCAAGCGGTATGCCTGTTTGCCGTCCTCGGTTTCCATCAGCACCGGCATAGAGATCTCGCCCACCTGCATCTTATCGATCACAAAGGAGACCTGGGGGTCGAGATCGGAAACCTCAAAACCCGTGGTCCCGGTCATGGGGTTGATCAGCAGTCCGCCGCTGTTTTTATTTTCGGCATCCGAGTACAGGACAACTGCCTCATCAAAGCTGAGCGAATCGCTGCGGATCAGGTCAGCAACCGTATCAAGGTTATCTTTAGCTTTGGCCAGATCATAAGGGGAAACCTTGGTTTTCAGCAGGATATGCCTCACATTCACGTATTCTCCCTTACGTTCTATCAGTTCAATAATATGAAAGCCGGCCTTGGTTTCTACGATCTCCGACACCTCACCTTCTTCAAGTTTGAACGCAACAGCCTCGAATTCCTTGTAGAGTTCACCCCTGCCGTAAAATCCCAGCTCACCGCCATTCTTGGCCGAACCCGGGTCTTCCGAGTATAGGATGGCCAGGGTGGCAAAGCTTTCTCCGTCAAGGACCCGCTGGCGCAGGCCTCTCAGGCGCTCTTTAATAAGCAGTTTTTGCTCCAGGCTTACATCCGGCATGCGCACGATCTCCCCGATCTCCACCATGGAGTTCACCAGGGGAATGCTGTCGTTTGGAATATTCCTGAAATAGGTTTTCACTTCCGAGGGGGTTACACTAACGTTTTCCACGATACTCTGCTGGGTAGTTTCCACCTTGAGCTGGTTCTCGATATCTTGCCGGAACTCCTCCTTAAACTCTTCAATGGATTTGCCGTAATATTCTTCGAAACGCTCCCTGGATCCGAGCTGTGCAATAAAATAGCGCAGGCGCTGATCCATCGTCTGTTCGATCTGCAGGTCGGTGATCTCCACGGAGTCGATCTCGGCCTGGTTTAGCAGGAGTTTCTGAAAAAGAGTATTTTCAAGCATCTGGCAGCGCACACTGCTTCCGCCCCCGATGATCCCGCTCTGCATACGATACTGGTAATACTGGTTTTCCACATCGGATTCCAGGATGATATTCTGCCCAACCACGGCAATCACCTGGTCGATGACTTTGGCTTCCTGGGCCAATAGCTGGCCGCCAAAGAAGAAGACAGAAAAGCTGATCAAGAGTGTACGTATATTCATTGTTTTTCTTTCAATATCTCTCACTTATAACCCTTCCGCGGGGCGAATATTGCCCTGCTAATAGATCTCAACCTGATTATGTTCAATAGCATCCTGGAACACACTTTGCCGCATGTTCCTGATCAGCTCATTCTTTCTCCTGTTCAGGATGACCTTGCGGATATCGTTCACTACGAACTGTACCGGCGATACACTGTCGGCAGGTTTATAGTCCTTAATGTAGATCATATACACAAAGGTGGAATCTTCAACCTCCAGGTATTGCCTGTTCCTGTTAAAATCCTGCAGGCTGTAGGCTTCCACAGGCACCACTTCCGAAAGCGCTTCGACCTTGATCCAGTTATCATCAAGCAGGCTGAATCCACTTGCATATTTGCTGGCATATAGGGCAAGTGAATCTTTTTCGTCCGGCTCCGGGGATCGGATGTATTGCCTGAATGTATTCATGGCCGGGGAATCCTGGTGCAGCATCAGGTATCGAAGGTCCAGAATATCTTCCTCCAGTATAAAACTGCGCTTATGCTGCTCGTAATATTCCCGGATATCGGGCATGCCGATGGTAGTATCCAGTTCCTGCCTCACCAGCATTTTCTCATATTCAAAAATGATGAGGCTGTTCCGGTATTCGTCGATCTGCCGGCTGAAATCCTGGAGTTCTTCCGGCAGGTTTTCCTCCGCTTTCCGCACAATAAGTTCCTTATCCACCCAATTCTGAATAAAGGTTCTCACCATGGTCAGGCTGTCGCGGGCCGAAATACCGGGGGGCACAACACCCTTCAGGTCAGAAGCATAAAGATAGCGGTCGTAAACCCTCACGAGCACTTCACCGCTTCCGGTGCTAGCGTTGGGATTGCAGGCCACCAGGCTAAAGACTGCCAGGAGCAGTCCGGCCAGTCCCGGTTTAGCGGATATCTTCAAAGACTTCCTCATCCACTTCTATGCTGTATTTTTCCTTGAGTTCTTTCACCCATTGTTCTTCCAGGAAAGTCTGGTAGTCAGAAGTAACCAGGCCACGGGCTTCATCCAGGCTTTTGGGTTCCGGTTCACGCAATTCATAAATATATCCCATGACCACCGAATTTTCGTTGTGTGAACGGCCATCATATAATTCATTGAATTCAGTGAGCTTGCGGGTCTCTGTGTGACCTTCTTTCCATTCGATGGCATCGATATAAGGGTTATCCCCTTTCGAGAATACCATATGCTGCACGAACACCCCGTCGAGGGTATCCAGGCCGATATCCGAAAGGCTCTGCTTTTTGGCAGCGGCCCTGGTGATCATCGGGCGGATCTCCGCTTCCATGGCAGGGTCGTTGAGGATCACCACATCGGCCTCGATGCGTTCACCCCACATGTAATTCTCTTTGTTGGCACGATAGAATTGCTCCAGCCCCAACGAGTCCTGTGTGGCCTTGTCCCAGACTTTCTCCTCGGTCAGGTTAAACAGCAGTATCCCGTCACGGTATTCCTGCATCAGCATCCTGAAATCAGGGTGTTTTGCCTCAAGCTGGCTGTCTTCGAGCGTAATACAGAGTTCATGAACATAATTGTCGTACTCACGTTAGAAGAAGGTTTCCAGGCCTGCGGAACCCCGGAGGTATTGCTGTTTTTCCAGGTACACGCCAAAATCGTGCTGGGTATATTTCTCGCCTCCCAGCACCAGGATCTTCTTGTTCATTCCGGCCACTTTATCGGCACTCCATTCCGATTCATAGATGGAAGAGTCGATGGTGACCAGAAGATCTTTGAGGTTGGCCGGGTACTCTTTAAAACCGTTTTCGTTCTTGATCCGGCGAATCACGGATTCCTTGCTTTTATTGGCTCGCGAATCCTTGGTCATGCGCCTTTTCAGGTCGAGTACTTCAACTTTATATTCTCCCGGGGGCTGGCGTTCGATAAGCTTCAGGATATGCCAGCCAAAGGAGGTGAGCAGGGGCTCTGAGATCTGCCCGGTATCGCTGAGTTCCGATACAGCCACGATAAACTCGGGCACCATGCGGTTGGAACCGAAACGCGGCAATACGCCTCCCTTGTCTTTGGAGCCCTTATCATCGGAGTACTGTTTTACCAGGTCTTCGAAGTTCTCCCCGTTCATCATGCGTTCGTATAGCTCGTATATCTCCTGTTCCCGGCGGGCCGAATCGGCGGCAGTGGCGTTCTTGGGAAGCGAGAGGTAAAGGTGGGCCACCGTGGCTTTGCCAAGGGCATCCTTTTTATCGGTGACCTTGATCAGATGATAACCAAAGGCGGTGCGCACAGGCATGGAGATCTCCCCCACGGGTGTATTGTAGGCTCCGCTTTCGAAAGGATAAACCATATCGAAAACAGTGAAATACCCCAGTTCGCCGCCGTTTCCTTTCCGTGCAGGAACCTGGCCCTGTGCTTCGCGGTCGCGTGCTGAAGGGTCATCGGAATATTTGGCTGCCAGAGCGGCAAAATCAGCCCCTTCGAGCAGCTCAGCCCGGATATCCATGGCCTTGTTGTATGCCGCGAGGGTATCGGAGGGCAAAGCATTCTGGTCGACCTTGATCAGGATATGGCTGGCGCGAACATCGTACATGAGCCTGTCGTAGGCTTCCCTGAGGAGTTCATCCGTTACCTGCTGGTCGTTAAAATAGGGTTCGGCCAGTTGTTTGCGGTATCCGGCCAGTTCATCCACGAAAGCCTTTGCGGTATCCATTCCCAGGTCGCGGGCTTCTTTTACCTTCAGCCGGAAGTTGATATAAAGGTCAAGGTATTCCTTCATGGATTTCTTATCCGACAGGTCGGTATCCACATTGTTCTTCTGATAAATGCTCAGGAATTCACTTACACTTACGTCCTCGTCACCGATCGTGATCAAAACCCGGTCATCCTCTTCCTGGGCCGCCAAAGGCCAGGCCAGGAAAGCGATGAGAATAAATGCCAGTGTCTTCACAAATTGTGTTTTCATCATTTCGATTGTCCTGTGTTTTATTGGTTAATGATTATCTGCTGTAATTCGGGGCTTCCTTGGTAATGGTGATATCATGCGGATGGCTTTCGACCACACCGGCGGCAGTGATGCGGATAAAGCCTGCATTCCAGAGTTCATCGATATTCTTTGCCCCTGCGTAGCCCATACCGGCACGCAATCCGCCTACCATCTGGTGGATCACTTCGGTTAACATGCCTTTGTAGGGTACACGTCCGACAATGCCTTCCGGCACCAGTTTCTTGATATCATCCTCCGCATCCTGGTAATAACGGTCTTTGGATCCTTTCTCCATCGACTCAATGGAACCCATTCCCCGGTAAGTCTTGTATTTACGGCTTTCATAAATGATGGTCTCGCCGGGAGATTCATCCACCCCGGCAAAGAGAGAACCCGCCATAATGGTGCTCGCACCGGCTACCAGGGCTTTCACCATATCCCCGGTATACCTGATCCCGCCGTCGGCGATCACCGGAATTCCGCTTCCCTTCAGGGCCTGTGCAACATTGTACACTGCACTCAGCTGGGGTACTCCTACGCCTGCGATCACCCGGGTAGTACAGATCGAACCCGGCCCGATCCCGACCTTTACGGCATCCGCACCTGCATCTTTCAGGTCAATGGCCGCCTGTGCAGTCGCAATATTCCCAACGACCAGATCGATGTTCGGAAATTTCGATTTGATGAGTTTCGCCATCCTGATCACCCCTTCGGTATGGCCGTGGGCAGTATCGATCACAATGGCATCAACACCGGCTTCTACCAATGCGGCAGCACGCTCAGGAGTATCCTGTGCAATGCCCACCGCGGCGGCGGCACGCAACCTGCCACGCTCATCCTTGAAAGCATATGGCCTTGACTTGATCTTGATAATATCCTTATAGGTGATCAGCCCCACCAGGTGGTTTTTCTTATCGATCACGGGAAGTTTTTCGATACGATGCTTCTGCAGGATCTCTGCAGCCTTCTCGAAATCGATGAACTCCGAAACCGTGATCAGGTTTTCTTTGGTCATGATCTCGGTGATCGGGCGATCGGCATTTTCCTCGAAACGCAGGTCGCGGTTGGTCACGATTCCAACGAGTTCCTTATTCGCATTCACCACAGGGATTCCACCAATACTGTATTCCTGCATGATCTTCCGGGCATCCCTGACCAGGGCATCCACATTCAGGGTGATGGGGTCGAGGATCATCCCGTTCTCGGCACGTTTGACCTTTCTGACCTCATTGGCCTGGTCTTCGATGCTCATGTTCTTATGCAGCACCCCGATCCCGCCTTCCTGGGCGATGGAAATGGCCATCTTGGCTTCCGTGACCGTATCCATTGCGGCAGAAACAATCGGAATATTCAACTGGATATTGCGTGAAAAATGTGTGGAAACATCAACTTCCCTGGGCAGAACATTAGAATATGCGGGCAGGATAAGTACATCATCGTATGTTAAACCTTCTCCTGTAAACTTTTCGAGATCATTTGCCATGACAGATGGTATTTTTGACCTGCAAAGGTATTAAAAAATGCCTTACACATTATTAATTATTGTTAAAGGACGGAGGATGAGCGGGAAGGTTTGGGGTCCTTTCAGCGCAGCAGGATAAAAGTGGATCTGAGCTGCTGATCGCTGCCGTTTTCAGAGCGGAACGACAACAGGCAAACGTAAACCCCGGCAGGAGCCGGATCACCGTCGATGCTTCCATCCCATCCGGTGCCGAATTCCCGGCTGCTAAAGATCAGTTCGCCCCAGCGGTTGAATACATCCAGGCGGTATTCTGTGAAGTTTGCGAAAGTTCCAACAGGCTTGTATACCGGGTTGGCACCACCGGGAGTGAAGGCTGTGGGAAGGAAGAGCCGGGGACTGTATTCAAAAAGGATCTCGTTCGACCTGCTTGATAATCCCGGGTCATTCCCGTCGAAGGCCAGGACCACATAATGCAGGCGGGTAAAATCGGTTGGCAGGGAAGAAATATCATCCGTAAAATTCAATTCGGCAGGTGCAGTTTCCAGGATAAGTTCATAGGCCCCTTCATCCCGGGCCCGGTAAAGCTCGTATCGGTCCACCCCTCCCGGCCATCCTTCAAACGCATTCCAATCAAGTTCGTTCTGCATATTGCCCGCTTTCTCCCCACTCAGGTATATGCTTCGCATGGTATTGCTCTCCAGCACCTCATTCCCGCAGGAATCAATGAGGCTGGTCTTGTACCAGTAACTCCGCTCGTCCACCGCTGCCTCCAGGTCATCATAATACACTACTGCCTGCCCCTGGGGTTCGATCTCCGTGATCAGTTCAAAGGGGCCCGAAGCCTGCACGGCCCGGAAAACCTGCACTGACGGCACATAGGCAAAAGTATCGGGAAGCATGTCGAGGGCAATATATTCGCTGTTCTCCACACTGATGTTTTCCAGGCTGTTTTCCTGTGGCTGGCGGTACTGCCAGGTGGTGAGTTCGCGCATGCATGATGAGGATGTAACCACATCGCCCTGGCTGAAGGCCCGGACAAAATAGCGGTATGAGCGACCGGCCTCCAGTCCGTCGTGTTCATATTCGAGGGTACCGGCAGCCCGGGTATCCAGCAGCTCAAACGGCCCGTTGTCGGTACTCCGGTAAATACGGTAGCCCTCCAGTGCGGGCACCATGTTAATGTATTCAGTCCAGCGCAGCATATTGCTCATCAGGCAGGGATCAAATTCCACCTCTTCAAGCAAGATGCTGCGATGCGGATAATCGTAACTGCCCGGGCTGATATTCCCACAGGTATCAAAGGCCGACAGGGCATAAGATCTGTTTTCAGCACAGGGATCAAAGGATGCATCGAAGTAACTGGTGATATCACTGCCAAATACAAAATCCAGGGTGTCGTTCTTGTTGGGGAGTACCTGGTAAACCACATAACCGCCTGCATCTTCGGCAGGACTTTCGTCCCAGCCGATGATCAGTTCCCCGGTGAAAGGATCGATGCTGACGGAATCGATCGATGGCATGGGAGGTGGTGTAATGTCTTCGAATAGGGCAGAATAACTATTGGAGACCGAGGCACAGGAATTCTGGTTCGGGTTTTCCACCCTGAAAGAAAGCACTTCGCTGCATACCGCCACCGGGATCTCGAAATGGGTATCCTGGGTGGAATCTACCAGGCTGAAGGCTCCCTGCGAATCATGCATATAGACCCGGTAATAGCTGCTTGTTCCCGGCAGGGAAGGATTGTGCACTGCATTCCAGTTGAGGACCGCCAGGTAGGGATCACTGTTATCCACCGTCAGGTGAATGGTACTTAGGGTATCGGAAATGATATCCGGCAGGGCTCCGTTCTGATCGGTCAGGATATAATAATACACCTGCTGTTCATCGGCCGCGGTGGGGCTGTGCAGATAGTTTGTGTCGCCATAAAAAGTGATCATGGGCAGGGGCTGGAAATCAAAAGGACTTGAGGTGGTTGAATAGAATATGGTATAAGAAACAAAAGCATCTTCATCGACCGGTTTATGCCATACCAGGCTCACATCTCCATTGTCTGTTACCTCCAGGCAGTGCATATAGGTCAGATTGACCTGTGTGCGGCCTGCAAGCAGCATTGTCATCAGTGGAATGAAGAGTATGGCCTTACGCATATTCTCAATAACGTATGGGGCAAAGGTAAAGTATATTTTGGGTACCGGATGCCGGGTGCCGGGTACCGGATACCGGGTGCCGGGTGCCGGATACCGGGTGCCGGGTACCGGATACCGGATACCGGGTGCCGGGTGCCGGGTTGATTATGAATTATGGATTATGAATTATGGATGGGGAAATTTATTAATTTTGCCAATCTGAATATAAATTCTAAACATACACATCATGGAAAGAGATAAGGCAGTATTTGAAATTATCAGGAAAGAGCAGGAACGCCAGCGTTTCGGCATTGAGTTGATCGCTTCAGAGAACTTTGTGAGCGACCAGGTACTGGAAGCCATGGGATCATGCATGACCAATAAATATGCAGAAGGATATCCCGGGAAACGCTATTATGGCGGATGCCAGTTTGTTGACGAGACCGAGCAACTGGCCATCGACCGGGCAAAAGAGCTTTTTGGCGCTGAATATGCCAATGTGCAGCCCCACTCGGGAACCCAGGCCAATATGGCCGTATATTTCGC
>NPIE01000809.1_pt1 | contig 29188 bp, 29 predicted proteins | sample 8637661 | NCBI WGS metagenome assembly NPIE01 (sample SAMN07420842, study PRJNA396082) | bioreactor metagenome | isolation source: sample BA12 brine-fed electro-methanogenic bioreactor BA | place: Japan: Kochi | collected 2016-12-09 | reverse complement strand
CAAATTCCAGGGAATTGTAACTCCACCTCCCCTGTTCGGTGCAGTTTACCGGTATCACAGTTACTGACTATGGTTTTAATAATATAGTAGTGTTTAAAACACGGTTCTGTTTGGCCCCAACCAGTTCCTCCCCGTCAAGTAATAGTACCGGCATATCGGCATGGTTTTGAACCTTCAACTCCGGGACAGAAGCCACATCATCTATTTCAGTGACAGTCAGTACTTCTGCCTGCAGGGCTTCGGTCAGGGTTAAATAGGCACACTCACTTCCATTATGGTAAAGAGGGAACACTCCCATACCCTGATGTTCCTGTAGCTGGCCCAGTTCCAGCTGGTAAATATAGTCGGCAATCAGTTCATCCAATTAAATCACCTTCATCCTGTTTTTTGTCTTATTTTTAATTCCAGGGCGGATCTTATCTTGTGCTTTAACACTTCATAATCCACTGGTTTTTTCAAAATGGCGTAGGGTACAGTTTTTGCTGCTTCGGTTATTATGGCCTCATCACCCTGGCCAGTTACGTAGATGAGGGGAATGTGCAGGTTCATAATTTTTCGGGCAGTTTCCACCCCATTGAGTTCTCCTTTAACCCCAATATCCATTATTATCAGATCCGGTTTTTCCAGGAATGATTCCTCTATTGCTTCTTCTCCAGAAGAGATCACTGGCCCCACATTGTATCCCCATGACTCCATTTTACTCTGGAGGTCCAGGGCAAAGATAAGGTTATCCTCCACCACCATTATCTTAAAATCAACCACTTTTTGGCCTCCCCTTAATTATTAACTACCAAAAAAAAAGAAAAAAAATATATTAGGTATTCCTATAAAGTCACAGTTTGATTGTAGATGTTTCCGTCTTCACTTCCACCGGAAAACGGAGAGTCAAATATCAACACTTTAACCTTGGCTGGTGTTCCTTTTTGATACAATGATGCGGTACCTCGGGCTTTTATGGTTTGACCGGCCTTGGCATCGTTGATATTCCAGGCCAGGGAAGTGCGATCTAGGACGGCATTACTTGAATCGTACCATACCAGGACCATTTCCAGGTAGCTGGTATCCTGTTTAGGTACGATATCACAGGTAACGTAGTACATGCCGTATCCTTCACTGGATACTTTTAAATTGGTTACATTCAATGAATTCTTATCTCCAGAACTGGTACAACCGCTCACACACACAACCGCCAGAACAGCAAATACCACTAATATTAAGGCCATTTTTTCTATTTTCATTTAATTCCTCCTATTTTGATGAAAATCACTTTCTAAATATAGCTATCAAACCGGCCAGTAGGAACAGTATGAATCCCAGAACTCCAAAGAAGGATATACTTATCAGTAGCCAGATGGAGCTTAATACCAGAATTATGCCACCCCCGGTGTGATTTCGGGTTACGAATACTGCTCCAACAATCCCCACTACTGAGGCTAGGATGGCACTGACTCCTAATTCTGGAAGGAAGAGTAAAGCAAATACGCCCCCTATTAATCCAAATATTCCTCCAGCAAATCCTAAAGCTAATTCAATCGTTCTTGTTCGTTTATTTTCAGGTAAGGTGTTTTCCTGACCTTCATTTGCCATTTTTTCTCCCATAAAATTACTCTCCAATATAATTAACATTACCATTGCGGTACATAATATTCATATTATGATTATATTATATAAATGTTAATGTTTACCATTAACAAATTAGTTATAATACATACAACACCATAGTTAACCAAACATGTTCAATATGAAAAAGGGTAGTTTATCACTGAATAGGCTACTTAAGCAGCAAAACACTAATATACAGGTTAAAGGAGAATAGATAACAATGAATATGATACATGACACCTTAACGTGGTAAAATGGAAAACACCTTAATCTCTACCATATATTCTTTGGAGCCGGTAATGGCCTGTATTACCCAGTTTTCTCCAGATAAAATAGTCCTTATTCGGGAAGAAGATGCTCCAGCTAAAATGAAAGAAACTGAACGCATGCTGCAGGAAACTGTAGGGAGGGTTCTGGAAATTGAAGTGAAACCCACCAGTATATACAACGTGGTTATGGTGGCCCGGGACACTGCAGAAATAATAGAAGAAGAACACGCCCACGGAAGGAACATCGTGGTGAACATCAGCGGCGGTAGGAAACCACAGGCCCTGGGAGCTCTTTTTGGTAGTTACGCGCGCCACGATATGGTGGAGAAGATCGTTTACATCACTGAGGAAGATAAGAACATTATCGACCTGCCCATTCTCAACTTTGGAATTTCCAAAACCAAAAGGATCATCCTGGAAGAGTTAAATGATGGTGAAAACAACGTTAAAAACTTATCCACCAAGATCGGTATCAGCCGGGGGATGACCTACAACCACATCAGGGAACTCCGGGAAATGGGTTTAATTGATCAAAAAAGCCTGCAAATAACCAGTGCCGGTGAACTGGCCATTATATAAACAGAATTTCATCGGATAATTCAAAGTAAGTCTATAATTCACTAGTTAATTATTACACAGTTAATTTCTTGATTAAAAAATCATGATTATACTTATTTTTAACCAGTTATACTCATTAATTGGTTACTATTTGCAATATCCAGTAATGCCCATTTAACCAGTTAACTCTAGAGTTATATCCTTTTTTTATATTGTAATTCCTGGAAAGAAATAGTAAAAGATGTCCCCTTACTGCGGTCCAGTGTTATTTGACCATCCAGTTGTCTAACCAGATTATTAACCAGTTGTAAACCCAAGGAATCAGTATTTTCATAATCAAGGTTTTCAGGAAGACCAATGCCATTATCGGCAATAACCATTTCCATGTGGTCATTCCTGGTTTTGAGCCTGATCTGCAGTGTGCCCTGGTTATTGGGGAAGGCGTATTTGACACTGTTGGTTACCAGTTCGTTTATAATCAAGCCACAGGGAATAGCCGTGTCTATGCCGATATGAATATCTTCCACATCTATTTCGGTTTCAATGGTTCCTTTCCGGACTCCGTATGAGTAGAATATGTCGTTTATCAGTTTTTCGGCGTAGTCTTTAAAGTCGATTTTGGTGAAGGTGGGGGACTGGTAAAGCTTCTCGTGCACCATGGCCATGCTTTTAACCCTTCCCTGGCTCTCTTTTAGAATGTTTATCTCCTGTTCTCCATCCACATGTCTTATCTGCAGGTTCAGGAGACTGGATATTATCTGCATGTTGTTTTTAACCCGATGGTGAATTTCCCGGAGTAAGACTTCCTTATCCTGGAGGGATTGTTTGATTTCCTGTTCTGCCCTTTTATTCTGAATGGCCAGGGCACAGAAAACAGCTAACCTACTAATATCATCCAGATCATCCCGGTTATAACCTTCTGGAGCATTGGCCACACTGATCTGCCCCACCAGTTCCTCAGCCAGAACCACTGGCACTGAAAGTAAACTGTCCACTGTAAAGTGTCCTTCTGGAACCGTTACAAGGGGAAGGTGTTCCTGAGGAGTGTTAGTATAAAAAGGTTCTATGGTGTGGAGTATATGGTCCCAGAGCTCATTATAACTACCATCATGGGACAGGTGTAAAGCTATATCCTTTCCATTTAAAAACTGAGAGCCAATAAGTGTCATTTTATTGGTACCATTATGAGAATCGAGTATGGAAACAAAACCTTGTGGACTGTTGGTTAATTTTTGGGCTTCATTCAGTATAGTACGGCCTACGTCTTCCATGGTGGATACTGGTGAAATTATGGGGGCGTATATATTGGCCAGTGCCCGGTTGATTTCCAGTTCCCTCCGGATCTTCCGCCGGGATTGTTTCATCTCATTGATATCCCTTATGGCCTCAATGGCACCCACGAAGTTACCCATACTATCATACAGGGGCACGGCCTTGCCCCAGACTGCACGGATTTCGCCCCTCAATAGGGCCTCAGTTTCGGCAGTCAACACTTCACCTCTGCGCTGTGGTATCTGGTAGTGTTCACGGATCTCCTTATCCTCGGCATTTACCATATCCACCAGTATCGGGCGTCGTATGCCATAGAAGGGTATTGCGTATTCATAATTTCCCTTTCCCAATATTTCATCAGCCCGGACACCGGTCATTTCTTCTATGGCCCGGTTCCAGGAGATTACCCGGCCCATTTTATCGATAACAAAGGTGGCATCGGGTAAAAAATCGATGATGTCTGCTAGGCGCCTATCAGATTCCTTTAAATCTTTTTCAACCATTTTAAGTTCGGTTATATCCTGGTTAACACCACGGGTCCCGATTTTACGTCCATCTTTATCCATTACCACCCTTATACGGACGATAATGTACCTTTCCTCTCCATCGCGACGGATGATATTGTGTTGAGCTGTGCTGGAGAAGTGGGGATCATCAGTTTCCAGGGCACGGCCCACTTCCTGGGCCACCATGGCCTGATGTTTGGGGGGAATAAAGCGTTTTGAGTACTCCTGAGGAGTCATCTGGTAACCACCTTCCTGTTCTGCGGTGGTACCGTAAAGTGCATAGAACTGGTCATCGAAGGTAAAGAGGTCGCTCCCAATATCATATTCCCAGTAAGCCAGACTGGCCATGTCCATACCCATCATAAGACGTTCCTGACTCCATTGGAGCTCTTCTTCCGCTTTTATCTTACTGGTTAAGTCCCGGATAATGGAGGTGAAATAAAATTTTTCTCCTGATTTCCAGGAGGATAACGACATTTCAAAGGGGAACTCAGTACCATCCCTTTTCAACCCTGTGGTTACCACTGTTTTACCCACTAATCGATGATAACCACTTTTTTTAAACCTTTCCAGTTCCTTTAAATAAGTATCCTTATAGCGATCCGGCATTAAAGTGATAAGGGGTTTCCCGGTGAGTTCAGCTCGATGGTAGCCGAAGATTTGCTCCAGACTGTGGTTAAAGAACTGGATGTTACCCTCCAGGTTGGTGGTTACTATTCCATCCACTGCGGACTCGGCCACAACCCTAAATCGTTCTTCACTCCTTTGAAGGGTTAGTTCAGCCTTTTTACGATTTATAACTTCTAAAAAAGTAATTGACAGGGGTTCCATGGCCCTTTGATCACTGGAGGTGTAACCGGATTTTTTATTGGCCAGGGCAATCAGTCCCACAGTTTCATTTCCCTGTTTAAGGGGTACTCCCATAAAGGAAGTTATTTTAGGGTGTCCGGGTGGTTCACCCCTTTGATCAGGATCCAAAGTGGGATCATTTACCCTAACTGCTTTTCCAGTTTTAATGGGTCTGCTCCAGTAACTTTTCAACTCCATATTAAATACTGCATTTTCAGCCTGGGTTTTAGGCATGAGGCAGTTGTTCCAGCCAGGGTCACTGATGGCAATGGTGTTGAATCGACCCTCTGGATTTACTTCACCAATGAAACCAAAGGCACTATGGGTGAACTCACAAGCAACATCCAGACATATCCTGGCCACTTCATGAACTGACCTGCAGTTTAAAGATTCTTTTAGTACTCGGTTCATGGCTGTGGTTAGGGATATCTGCCAAGATGTTTCCCGGTCTTTTTCCTTCTGGAAGATGGCATGTTCAATGGAAAATTTGAGTTCATCCCGGTCAATAGATTTGACCACACCGACCGGAGGTTCAATAATCATTGCCTTTTCAATGGCCGACTCCTCGGCACGTGCTGTTAAAAATAGGATAGGAATGTTTAAATTTTTAATCTTAGAGGCAAGTTCGAAAGCATCAACATCTCCCTTAAGCATGATATCTATCAAAATAAGATCGGGCATTATCTCTAGTATTTTACTTAAAGCCTCTTCACCGCTGGAGGCAACGAATGGAACATTGTAGTTTAATGACTTTAAACGCCGTTTAATATCCATGGCATCGGTTTTTTCGTCATTTACCAAGACAATTTTAATTTCTGACACAGTACTCAGTGAATGTATACGTTAGTAATACCTATTAATTTTTTCTATTTTATTACCACTCTTAATTAACGCTAAATATATGATAACGCTTTATATCAGCCACTCCGGTTACGTTGGAGAGTATTTTTTTAAGAATTAATATAAATCAAAAAAAACAGGTATAAATCAAAAGATTTAGAGAATATAATAACGTGCTAAAACAAAAAATAGGGTAGTAATTCACCATGAAAAATAGAGAAAAATCACCAGTGGTTCCCTATCTGGATAAACGCCTTATCCGTAGGCTGCGGATCTACACTTTGGTAATGATCTTCATGTTACTGGTTATAAGTGGAGAAGTGCTTAGTGGTACCTTCAGTGTGGCCTGGGCCCTGGGAGGTATACTGATTGGTCTGGGTGTGGGCATATTGGCCACTCGCATGTACCGCCTGAGCTGGGATGAAGATACCAGCCATGTTATCAGCAGAATTGACTGGATTGGCGGGATAATTCTTATTTGTTACCTTATCTTTGTATTCACCCGGACACACTACCTGTCCTACTGGGTGCAGGGAGCTCCGTTAATGGGAATTATCTTTAGCATCACCGCCGGTACCATGCTGGGCCGGGTGCTTGGCACTGAAAGAGGAATAAAGAAGGTCCTGAAGACCTGGCATATACTCATAAAGGGTACTCCTGCCCAATGATAGGGACCAGTATAAGATTTTTCACCAGGAAAAAATGTCTTATCGGTGATGATCTAAGATTTTTTCAAAGTCTCTTAACCTGGATATGAGAAGCGTGAATTGGAGGTTCTATCAATGTTGGATTTTGGATTAACTGATCTGGTTCCGGAAGAGTACAATACCCGATTAGGGTCAGAACTGGTTGATGGAGATGAAATAACCGGGAAAATCCTTATTGGGGAATTAGAAAGGAGTGTAACTGGTGAAAGGGAGGTTGCCCAGTTTTACTTGGTGATATCCAGCGCCCATGATCAGTCAAAATGGGTCTGCAAATTTAGAGTTCCCCACTATCCCGAAACTGACACTCTCCACATTACCGTTGGCAGTGCCTTTTACACCTTCCTGGATAGTCTGCACCATGTGGTGAATAAAACTCCCTTAAACTGGAAAGAAAATTATTACCTTCATTTTCCTCAGTTTCAAAAAACAGTTAACCAGTCCCTGGACACAGTAACGGTTAAAGCCGTGCCCCCAGTTAACGATGATGAAGGACGGGTTAACCTGGTGGTCACCAGTGCAGGTATTAAACCTAAAACTACCTCCAGTTCACCGGCCACCATTTACAGCCTGGCAGAGAATGATCCGACCATACTTCAAGCTTACTCCAGTCTGCGCAATAAAGGGGACCGGATAACCATTAAAAATATTTCCTTTCAACTGAAGAGCTTCAGGGATGATGGTGATATTTCCGAAGTTGACTATGAGAATGCATTAAGTGCCTTGAAAAGATTAAAACCCTCGGTTGATTATCTGTGAAACACTTTCCTAATATCTATTTTTAAAACCAAAATAATCAACTTGAAGATATAATTGAACTAAATCTAATTTCTAACTAATTATTTCTGAAATAAATAGTCTAAACTAAATCTAGATTGCAGTTTCAATTTGTTCTTTCCTGCTTTTAAGTCCAACAGCCAGTAAGGCCATCACAATAGCCACTAAGCCAATAAAGAGGTAAGCATACTGGTATCCCATGATTTGGCCATCATAGGACCCGATGAAGGCCCCCACCAGAGCCCCACCCACCAGCTGTCCGGCACTGGTTATGATGTTCAGTAGGGCCTGGCCTGATGCCCTTTCCCGGGGAGGTGTCTCCACCAGCATGATGTAACGGGGTGGGGAGCCAATGGTGGTGCTCATTCCCACACCAATTAGTATACCCGCCAGGATTAAGAGATAAAAGTCCCGGGCAAAGATTCCCGCGGTAAACAGTCCAGTGGCCATAATCAGGGATCCGATGAGCATTATATTACGGGAACCAAATTTGTCCAGGAGCTTCCCTACAACCGGAGCCCCGACGGCCATGGTAATGACCACAGGGATCAACATTAAACTGGCCCCCGTAGATGAAAAGACCAGGGCTACGATAATAAAGGCCGGTATAAAAACTGTGGAAGCTTGAACCAGGCCAGTTCCCACCATTATACTGTTCACCAGTTTAACCTCCCTGCTTTTAAAAAGACCTACCTGAATAAGTGGATCTTGAGCCTTTTTTTCAATCTTCCAGAGAACTGGAATGAGAGCTACTGCTAAAAGCAAGTAGGGTAAGACATCTACCGATAGCAGACTGGTGAGGAAGGTGTCGGTGTTGATCTGGTTGATTCCGTAGGCTAAAAAGGTCACCAGCAGGCCTAATACCATCATCCCCCACCAGTCAAAGGTGACGTTATTGTTTCGCTCACCACCAGGGAGGATTCTGAGACTCAACACTATTACCATGATGGTTATAGGCAGGTTGATGATGAACAGCCATTGCCAGCCGTACTGGAGGAGCACTCCTCCCAGTATAGGCCCCATAACACTGGACCAGCCCCATACTGAGCTCAGGATTCCCAGGGCACCTCCCCTTTTTTCCGGGGGAAATATGTCCCCGATGAAGGCATTAGCCACAGGAAATATTCCACCGGCACCCAATCCCTGTATGGCTCTACCAAAGAGGAGCATTTCAAATGAAATTGAAGTTATGGTCAACAGGGAACCAATGGTGAAGAGAAGGATGTCTAAGAGGTAAATAGCCTTTCGACCATAAATATCAGATAATTTGGCCATTACCGGCGTTCCCAGCATAAAGAAGAGTATATAAATGGTAAAAACCCAGGAAAGCATCCGGTCGTTCACCGTGAAGTAAGCCTGGATACTGGGGAGTGCTGGTCCCACTATACTTATATCCATGGAACCCATGAACACCCCTACAAAGAGGAGAATAAGAATGCGGTTCTGTCGGTGGTTTACCATACAGTGAATTATTAAAGTTCCCGGTTTAAAAAAGTTTTTTTTCTATTGTCGTGAATCCTAAATAACAATTGATTCCTAATTAATAGGGGACCCTGCAGGAAAACTGGACCCAATAGCCCCTCTTATACTACAGTCAAGGGGAGGTGTAAACCAAGGTTTTATTATTGATGGTGACCATAATAAAATACAAGAAGTTAATTTTTCATTTCCAAAAGCATGTTGTTTAATGTTTAAAATATGTTTTAATTGAGGATTTGAATTTTTAATTGGTTACACTTAATAAACTTAACCAATTACCTGATTGGTTAACTATAAAATATTCTTTTTATATATGGAGGATAAAAATATGAATGAACATCTCATTGAATCTCAAATACATACCATACCCTACAGAATGACTTTACAGCCCCAACTTCTTGCTAAAGAGCAGCAAAATATTTTAAAGGAGTACATCATGCCCCTCTTAAAAAAACAGGGAATTGAGTTAAAGGATGTGGGGGAATCTTTCCACAGTCTTCTAAGTCCATTGAGACTGGAAAGAATTAAAGAAAAACGTCCTTTTTATCTGGTTCTTAAGGGGAATAATCACAGTAAAAGGGCAGTTACCGTGCTGATAAATCCCAATAAATAATAAAAACTGGGATATTCTAGACAATAACCCCTTTAAGACGTTTTCTAACCAAATTCTATTTTATCAGACCAATTAATTTATTTTATAATATTACCGAGTCCCAGGAAGTTTAAAATCTTTTCTGGTAAGTTAACTCAGCAAAGGTGATTCTGTACAATGTGCCTTCGCTTTCCAGGATTTCCAGTGAGGCATCCAGTTGTTTGATGAGGGATTTTACCAGATTAAAACCCAGTTTCTTACTGCTTTCCAGTACTGATTTTTCCAGAGGCCCTATTCCATTATCCCCCACCATCAAAACGTATTTATCTTTTATTTTATGGAATTTCACAATGATTTTACCATTCCTGCCATGGGGGAAAGCATGTTTAAGTGAGTTGGATACCAGTTCATTTATAATTAGACCGCAGGGCACTGAGGTTTCTATATTCAGGTCCACATTTTCAATATCCAGTTCAAGGTCAATGTGACCCAGTTCCTGAGAATAATCATATATTAATCTATTGATAAGTGTTTTTAGGTAATCTGAGAAGTTTATGGAGTTGAATTTATCTGATTGGTACAGTTTTTCGTGGATCATGGCCATGGTCCGCACCCGGTTTTGGCTTTCCACAAAGAGTTCATGATCCCGGGGATCCCTAACATTATCGGACTGCAGGCTCAATAAACTGGAGATGACCTGTAGATTGTTATTCACCCGGTGGTGGATTTCCCTTAAAAGTGCTTCCTTTTCTTCCAGAGATTTTTTAATATATTCTGCAGATTTTTTCTGTTCAGTGATGTCCCTGCCACTGTATATAAATCCTCTAAATCCCTTTTCATCAACAACTGGTTTTCCCGTTGTTTCAATCCATATATATTTCCCTTCTGCAGTTTTTAACCTGCTCTCCACCCTCAAATCTTCGGTGACATTGCTTGATTTTTCAATGATCTGGCGTACTTTTTCCCGGTCATCCGGATGTATCAGTTCATACAAGGAGTGGCCCACCAGTTCCTGAGGAGAGTAGCCAAGGAGTTGTTGGGTAGAGGGACTCACATATTTCAAAACACCATTGACATCGGATTCACTGATGATATCCAGCATGTTAGAGGTTATAAAGTCCAATTGTTTTTTTCTCTCAGATATAACTTCCTTATTCTTTTTGAGAGTAATTTGAGCCCGTTTCAAATCATTTAAAAAGATGACCTGCCTCAGTATTACCAGAACCACAATGATCCCCACACCCCAGATCAACGCAGTATCGGGAGTGGTTATTATTAAAAGACTGTAGGTGAAAAGAACCAGGACCAAAGGTAAATAAGAAATCCAATCATTATAAGGACTTAAAACACTATAAAATGATAATTTATTCTTAATATCAATATCAACATTATTGATGTAGGACAAAACTCCAAGGGCGATGAAAATGATGGTTAAAGTGTAGAAGGTATTAGCCAGCCATAGATAAAACAGATTAGAGACCACCACCTGGTAGGCAAAGACCATGTCCCCCACTACCTGGGAGAATATGCCTAAGGATACTAAAAAGAGGGGTATAATACTGATCTTTTTCTTTTTACTGAAGAGAACTACCTGTGTAACCAGTAGTAAGAGAAGATCTAGAAACAGGTAGGATATGGAAAATATCATGGACGTTGTATCCGGTTGGCTGGGTTCAATCACTGGCCAGATAAGGGGGAACCATATAATGAACATTACCGAAACCGAAACAACAATCGCGTCTAAAAAGGATTTTAACTTTAATCTATAGGGTTTTTCCATAAGGGCCAGTATTCCCAGCATCAAAAGGGGGTAGGCAACAATGTACAGAGTATCAACCAGTGAAGGTAAAGATATCAAACCCAGGTAATCCCTTAATAAAAAATAAAGAAAATTCGCCATAAAATATAGGAATAAACCTGCAGTAACTAGCATCCACGCTATTAAAACTTTTTCATTATTTTTATGAGTCCACCAGGTAGCATAAACCATTAAAGCCAGGAGAAAAAAACTGGCGATAGGGATTACTATTGTTAATATATAGAGGGGTTAAGACCGTACTCCTGAAAGAGAATGTGAGCAAAGTAAATACTAGGAAAGTAACCAGTAGCAGCACTGCCCACCATCTGAATCTGGTAAATGTTTTAAAGGAATGCATCATCACACCTATTCATATAAACATCAACTCATATCCTGTTAATTATTTATTTTAATTTATTAATCAAGTTTTATAAAATTTATTACCCCTATGAAAAATCTTATTCAAAAACAATAAAATCAACCATTACCAAGGAGGGCGGATAATCTTTTATAGGTAATGCCCCTAATTTTATAACAAAAGAGATATTTAGAGGGGGTTTAATAGATGGAAAATTCAAGAGATGATGTTTGCAGTGCCTGTAACGCTCGGATAGAGCCCGGATCAAAATTCTGTACCGAATGTGGTAAACCTGTTGAAGAATACCAGCCAGAAAGCATGGATGATGTGGAAGGTGCAAATGAAAAGGTTGAGGATAATGAAACACTGCCATCCACAGTTAAATGTCCTCAGTGTAACACGGAACTATCCTCTGAAGATAAGTTCTGTATTGAGTGTGGTGCCCAAATAGAAACGTCCACAAATTGCCCGCAATGCAAATCTCCCCTGGAACCGGGGGCCAGATTCTGTACAGAATGTGGCACTGTTATTGAAGCTACAGATGAAAAAACATCTCCCACCACTGTAAAAACTGGTAATGTTCATACCACCATTCCCTCCACTAATAGTTCAACCTCCCCGTCACGCACCAGACAAGATCCTATGGATGATCTTAAAGAAACAGGCAAGGATTTAATGCAGGATGTGGAAAAAACTGGAAAGGGACTTATGAAAGATCTGGGTAGTTTCTTGGGTAAATCATCTAAAAGTGATTCTAGAAAAAAGATTAAACCAGCTAAAAAGGACCAGCATTTCCTGGTATGTAATAAATGTGGTGGGTACTATGAACTTCAGGAGAATGAGTCACCGGATGACTTTGATCGTGAATGTGACTGCGGTGGACATCTGGAACACCAGGACCATATATAATCTTACCATGATTTTCCTGTAATAACTTTCTTTTGGGAGAATTATTTTTTTAACAAGATTCTCTAGTATAAACCTCCCTTTATAGGTCTCATTTAGTAAACCTTTTATAGAAGAATTACATCTGATGAGCCAGCAATCTCTGAATTTTTTCATGGATCATTTCCTTGCAGGCCAGTTTTTCAATCCATTCACTGGGAATGCCACTTTTTCCATAAAATGCTCCAGCCAGTTGTCCGTAGATCGCCCCGGTGGTATCGGCATCTTCACCGAGATTAACTGCCAGGAGACAACCTTCCCGGAATGATTCGGATTGGTGAAAGGCCCATAATGCTGCTTCCAATGATTTAACCACCAAACCTCTACCCCTTATTTCCGGGGGTTCTTTTTCCTGGTAGGAACCACTGGCTACTTCATCTATTTCTTCGGCCAGGGGATATTCATCCCAGAATCCAGGTACAATTGAAAAACGTGGCGATAGTAACTCTTCCTTGGAGAATCCAGCCAGTGCACCGTTAATTAAAGACCCCATGTAACGGCAGGCATCCACCGCCAGGATATGGTTATGGGTGGTTCGTGAACTTTGGCCGGATAATTCAATGGTTTTACAGGGTTGGGTGAAGTAAAATAGGGGCACTGGAGCCAGGCGCATTAATGAACCATTTCCCGCAGAAAGTTCATGGTCCAGTCCAGGATAGGGTTCACCAGTTTCCTGGAATATGTGGAGAGCTTCACGGGTGGTGTTTCCAATATCAAAGCAGCGCCCGTTAACACTCAGATATCCTTCCTGGTACCAGCGCAGATAGCGTTGCAGCTGGTCAAGTGGATCAAAATCTCCCTTCTCAATTAAACTCTCAGCCAAGCAAAGGGCCATACTGGTGTCATCAGTCCACATCCCGGGACTCAAATTGTGGGTTCCCCCACCAGTCATATCATTTACTGGCTGAAAGCTACCAGGATTCTTGAACTCAAGGGGCGCACCCATAGAATCTGCAACAGCTAATCCAATTAAAGCACCATGAAATCCATCAATGATTTTTGATCGGATCTTCCCCAGACGCAACAGGAGTTTTAGCACAATACCCTTATCAACCATTTCCCCCACCAAACCCTCGAAACGTTCTGCCCGGACCATAGTGAATAAAAGATTCATAACCGTTGTGATATTGGCATTTTCCAGTTGAAGAGGATCTTCAAGGTAGTTAGATGCCCCACTGGACCACTGAACCCAATCAAAATGGAACATGTTCTGCTGATTGATAAGGGTTATCAGGTCTACTATTTCTGGAGAATAGACATAGTAGGGGAACTGGGGAGCCTCATCCACCAATTCATAAAAACTACTGTCCTTACTTTTAAGGTAGGGTAAAAAATCCAGGAATAGATCGATATCCCTGATACCTGGTAGCTGTACTTGTTTTGAATCCATTATCACCACTCCCTAAATAATTTATAATTTTATAGTTTGCCCCTAGAGGAAACCCATAGTTAGAGGGAAAAATTTATTCATTATAATTCTATAATGATTATTATTAAATTATAGGGGGAATGGTGTGACCTGTCAAGTGAGGATTCATGCGGGGGATAATGGAAGTGTCAGTCCCCAGGGAGAGTTTGAGGTGGAACAGTCCAGTCATGTTTATGTTCTTGCTGAACCTGAACCAGGATACCAGGTTGAGATGTGGTATATAAACGGGAACCAGCTCTACGGTGGCACTAAACAGTTCAGGGTTACGGCTACTAACAATGAGTTAGAGATTAGGGTCACCTTTTCCAGGACCCAATAATGGCCCAGACTTAAAATTTCAGGATGTAATCAATGGATTTAACAGGGTTAAACTGGATAATAGTTCTTTTCTATTATTTTACCTTGATTTTATTGGTCATACTTATGAGTGGGCATCCCCTATGTTTTAGGAAAAAAATAAAATAATCATAAGATATATTGATAAATAACTTAATTTGATAATAACAATTCGATTAAAAACTTCTCGGAACCATTTGGTTAACTGTAGTTATTCAATAATATAGATGCACAGAATTTGTGAAATCTAAAGGTGTCATACCCATGTCCTCTGATTATCTGAAAAAAGACAAAGAAAGAGTGGAAAATAAGTTCAAAGAACTAAAATCCAAGAGTGAAATCGAGGCCATTGAAAAAAGGCTTGAATCCCTGGAGGATACAGATTCTTCCATTAATAGAATATGGGCGGAAATATACCGCGATGTACTGGACTTAAAAAAGAAGGAAGAAGAACATGAGGATAAGGACTGATCTGTCTTATATTCCCAACCTATAATTTTAAAATACTCTTTTTCCCCAAATAAAGTGTATCTTATTCCTAATTCTTGATAATATATTCTAGATTCAACAGGTTAACTATTCCTAACTGGTTATGCTATATATGTTCCGGTTATTATTCAATAATGGTCCTAGCCACCATAATCGTTTTCTCTGATGGAATTTTTTATAACTGAGCGAGGTAGTCTGGCTGTTTTGTCCAGTAAATTTGTTATGCAGTTAATGAATTCGTGTCCAAAGTCGATGGCCTGCTTTAAATCATCAGGGTTCCGGGTGATCTGGAAGTGATGCTGATCTTCGTAGTTCAGGTTGAATATTACTGTAAGTACGTCTAGACATTCCTGACTGAGATTGCCTTCGGCACAGTATTTTTCCAGGTAATTCACCAAGTAGAGGGGATCCTCCAGTTCCACCCCGTCCCGTAATGTAACGGATCTGGCCGCGTGTAGAACAGTAAAGTAGGTTGAAACACGTGAAGAACGATAAAATCCTACTTTAAAAGTTTCTTCAGCTTCTTTTAACCATATTTTAGCTTCTTTAAGAGATAAAGCACTTTTTAAGGGAGAAGCTTCCACCTTCCGGAGATGGCCTTCGTAATATAATTCATCTTTTTTGTCCACGTAAATCACCTTGCTAATCTACCCTATAAATTTAATCAACCTAAAACTTGTGATATAGAATTATAGATAAATTATTGTTCATCAATTATAATATAATGATCATATGGTATAAATGCTTGATTATCGTCTATAGATAAATATTTTCCCGCCAGTTTGCACCAAATATCTGTTTTTTTAATAAACCCAGTAAATCGTAGGTTGAAAAATTTTAAACCCTTCCTTAATCAGGCAGGGGCATCTTTTTATTTGGTGTTAATCATATAGTGCCATTGGTAATTTATTGAAGTGTTTCTATAATTTGAGGTGTTTCTATTTGAATAAGAAATTTATAAATAAAAAATTCATGGTGATAGCTGCAGTTATCCTGGTCATAGTCCTGGCCATGGTTTACTTTATCATAGCCTCTGGAACTCATTACACCAGTAAAGATAGTAAAGGAAATGAAATTTCTTTTAATTATCCCAGTGGCTGGGCTTTCCAGGAACGTACTGCGGGTGAACTGATTCAAGGAGAAAAAAACAGTACGGATAATTCCACCTACCGTTCAGTAGTTACCATCACCCGGACCCTGGCCAATGGAACCTCCTTGGACCAGGTAAAAAGTAACAATATCTACCTTAAAACCGGCAAGGTCATCAATGAAACCAACCGAAGTGTGGATGGCGTTCAGGCCACGGTAATTGATATTGATGAAATGGCTGGCCCGGAAAGGGGTAAACTCGGTGAAGTGAAACTGGTACTGCTCAGTAAGGATGATTACATCTACATCATAACCTTCGTAACCGGAGGAACACTGGAAAAGATGAAGGGAGATATCGACCATATATTAAACAGTTTCCAGACAGTTAAAAGCTAAATCATTTATTTTATCAAAATAATATCTTTTTTTATATTTTTTCTTAATAATAACCGGTTATATTTAAAATAAAAATAAATGAGGCTTTAATAATACGAGAATGTAAGAAAAATAATTTTTAATTTATATTTTTTTAGTACATCCCTTAACTCGATATTTTCTTGATAACCATGGAATCAGCCACTATCTGGTAGGCATCACGATAGTTTTTAGCATCAAAATTCAATATCATAGTTTTCACATCGGTGTAATCGGATGTGAGGAAAACATAACTGCAGACCTGGAGACCATCTTCGATTTTAACCCCTGATTTATCAGCAATAGTGATGCTCTTTCTTTTGGTGAAAGACGACATATCGGTTCGGTTGCTCTTACAGTAAAATACCTCTCCCACAAGGTTTTCAATGGTGGTGTTGGAGTTTGCATAGACTTCTAATCTTAAATGGGTGCTGTTGGAATGGTCCACCACAAATAATCCTGAAGGATACTGGAATTTCACCCATTCATTCTCAAAGTTTCCCCCAGTACTGGTATTGTTGGTAGCCGTACTTTCCGGGATATTAAGATATCCCACAAAGGCCACCACACACGCCACAATGGCCACTAACAGAATTGATTGGTATCTTTTCGTTAAAATCCCCTCGATTAAAATATTAGTTTATCATAAAATTCAAGTTTTAATTTATCATAAAGTACAAGTTAAATTATTAAGGAAGTTTGGGTTTAAATTTATATCTTTCCTTTGTTTTGAGAATTTTATCTTTTACCGGATTTATTAAAATTCTATGTATTAGTCCCTTAAAAAGGATTTCTAGATAATGAATGCAGATAGGTACTATTTTTTTGGAAAAAATGGGAGTCAACAGTTGCTGGCCCTGAGAAAGTAGTGGGCCTGTACAACTGTTGGACAATCGTAGATTGTTTTATCGGTTTTCTTTCTTTATCCGCCTGCTATTACTGCTCCGGACGAGCTGCCACCAGTGGCGTAGTATCTCTGAGCATAACCATTACCACGGTAATCATAGTCAACCCAGCTGTTGCCATTCCAGACCTGAACCGAACGATGATTTGATGAGTAACGGTTAGCATACTGAACAATACGTGCTCTGGTTCCTGAAGAGGTCAATGAACTGTATAGTGCTGCACTGTTAGCCCAACAGTCACCAGTACCCTTACCATTATACCAGCTGCTACTGTAATACTTGCTGTAACTGCGAACAGCATTGGCATAGGATTTTTTAGAAGAGTAGGTTGATTTGCTTGAACTAGAGGTAGAACTGTAATCACTTTCACCGGCAGCGGCCTGGACTTCTGCCAGGTATTTATCCCAGGTGACCATGGCCTTACGAGTGTCATTACCCACAACGCCGTCAACAATTAAACCGGCTTCTTCCTGGAAATTTCGGACAGCAGTTTCCGTGTCTTCACCGAAAATACCATCGATATCCCCCGAATAATAACCGTAATCAGTTAACCATTGTTGTAGTTCTTTGACCTTATCACCGGTAGTTCCCAGTCTCAATGAACCATCAGTGGAGTTGTTGGTTCCCAGGATCTTACTAGTGGAATTAGCACCAAATGGGTTACTACTCTGGAGAACATTCTGAGTGTCCTGAATCTCCTGGTCACTCACTCCAATCTGCAAACCATTGGCCGCGTTATTATCGCCCGCATTATGGTCCGGGTCGCTCACAGCACCGGATATTGGTACTGTAGCAGCGACCATGAACATCATGCATAGCACTGCATAGATAGAGTTTTGCTTTACTCCCTTAATTTTACCGCCTCCGTGCCCATAAATACGTATTTATGGGGCTTTTTTTTACAATAATGGTTGGATTCAAAGTCCCTTATAAAGCTTTCGAAATAATTTTCAAAAAAACGAGCGTATAGAGCTTTGTTTTAGATTTAGGACTCAATTTGCGGTTTTTGATCATGCTGTCCAGAGAGCCGCTATTTCCTTTAGTATTTCCAAGTAATTAACTCAATTTAAACCCTGATTGAAGAAAGAGGCTATTTTCAAATCTTTTATTTCTACGGCAGCTTCACGTTTAATAAGCCTATAAAGTCTTTAATCTCGCTTTAAATCTATAAAGACCGTTAAATCTTGTTTATTAGCTAAAAAATACTTTCATAAGTTTTAAACAAAATTAAAGAATTTTAAAGAATTTTAAAGCATCTTTTCATTAATGAGGCAAAATAGTCAGATATTACAATATTAGCGTCATTATTTTAAGGATTTTTAATCAGCATTTTCCATTAGGGTGCAAAGAGGACATTGCCATAGAAAAGTAAAAATATTAAAAATAATTAATTGAAAAAAATTAAAAATATTATTAAGAATACTATTTCGGAGCGTTTTCCGAAGCTTCACCCATTTTTAATTGATTTATATTTTCAGAGATCCGCAGCAGGTAATCAGTAAGCTCATCTATTTTCATGGCCACAACAGTTTCGCTCATTTCCTCCATTTCGTCCTCATTGCTGGTATCATAAACCTTCAGATGAGTTTCTCCAAAATTTTCCATATTAAACCTTTTTATTTTCTCCAGCGCCACTTGAAGGTCTTCATATACCTTTAATTCCGCCAGTATATAATTTCGTTCATTGACCAGTTTTTCTAAAGTCACGGTGGTGATCCCCTCATCATTTTATTAATAAAAATCTGCCAATATATTTTAAAGCCCTCATATCTCTATGTTTTTGTCGCAGATTTTATTATTAAAAAACTATTAAGTTATTAATGGTTTAAATGTTTTTATTTATTGTTCCCCTGATCCTGACCAAAAAATAGATGTTAAAGAAAGGTCATTGTTTTAAAATTTTATCCATTGAATTCTTTACGGATTTTAACCAGGGTTTCACAGTGCGGGTAACCTGATTAACCTCTTCACCACCAATTTCGGAGTTATCATCAGTTTCCTGGTTGTTAACAAAGTCTTCTAACCAATCAGCCAGTTCATACTCTGAAAGATTTTCAAAAAACACCCAAGCATATCCCTCGTGCTCGTGACTGAGGGTAAGGGTACCTTCGGTGATTTTTCCCGACATTATAATGTGCACTGCTCTAATCAAGTGTAGGTTCTGTTCTGATACTCCAACAACATGTTCCAGAGATATTTTAAGTCCAGTTTCTTCACTAACTTCCCTGATCAGGGCTTGATCAAAGGATTCTCCCTGATCAACCTTTCCACCCGGAAGTTCCCACTTACCCGGGTTGGTTTTAGAGTCAGTTGATCGTTTAAGAATCAGTATCTTGTTATCCTCATCAGTGATTAAAACCCGCACAGAGAGTCCAAAAACAAAGTCTATCATTTTTTTCCTTCCATAAACTTACCTTAATCCTGATTCTCATGTTTAATTTGTGGATAATTTTTGAATTCTATTATAAATATTTATTTGATTAAAACACTTTTTATGGGATAAACTATTTTAAGATACAGGCTACTGCCCCTTTGAATTTGTCTAGGAATGGATTTGTTTTGGAATATGAAATTCATATCTTATCTTAATGGATAATACCCTAAACTTGTATCTAACCGTGAATTCTATAAGGGAAATTCTATTAAATTAAATTTAAAAAAAAAGGATTTCATCAGCAGTGTAAACTGCTGATAAATTTTTACTCACGTGGAATGGGTTTAACTACTGGCAATCACGGATGCTGAGGAACCGTGAGAAGTTGCGTAGTATCGGTTGGAATACCCATTACCTTTGTAGTCATAATCTACCCAACTGTTACCATTCCATACTTCTACAGAACGGTGGTTGGATACATAACTGTTGGCGTACTGAACGATCCTTGCTTTTTGACCAGATGCAGTTAATTGACTGTAAAGTGCGTTACTGTTATCCCAGCAATCTCCGACACCTTTTCCACTGCTCCATCCACTACGACTGGATCGGTAAGAGTTGGAGTAAGACTTACCAGAGTAAGTTTTGCTGGTTCCGTAAGCAGCTTTACTGGATGAACTGGAACTGCTAGTACTACTGTATGAGCTGGATGAACTATCGTCACCTGATGCGTAAACACCGTTAACCAGATTATCCATACCCTCACGAGAAATTGGCCCAACAATTCCATCTTCTTTTATTCCAACGTACTGCTGGAACGCTTTGACAGCCTGATCGGTGTAATTACCGAATTCACCATCAATTTTACCTTTGTAGAATCCTTGGGTCTGTAACCAGGTTTGTAATTGAGTGACATTTTCTCCAGTCATTCCTATTTGTAAATTTTGGTCTGTGCTTGCGTTGGTCACGACCGTATTTTCAGTATCTGAACTTTCCGCGGCTCCCACAGCAGGGATAACCATGAAAAGTGCACACAATGCAACAACTATTGCTTGTGTGAATTTTCGCCTAATTTTATCGCCTCCGTGCCCTAAATCTTAAAATGAATGATGTAGGACGTTTTACACCATCACATCATTGAACATGTTATATAAAGGTTTCGATTTATTTTCTTTTTTAAGGCCCATTTTAAGCCTATTTAATCAAATAAAGCACATTTAGAGGTTTTCTTTCCTTGGATAATAGGAAGAGACCAAAGGAGGTTTAAATTGGTTAATAATCATCAAATCATGACCAAATCTAAAAAATAAAAGAGTATTATGGCAATTTTAAATAACGGGTAACTAGTGTATAATCCATCACCGGGGAGCCAATATGTAGCAGTTAAGAACTCTTCCTTATTTCTATTTTAATAGAAATCCATGGTTTTAGATAGTTTTATAATCAAATTAAAGATTATAAAAGCCTAAAAGTTTATTTATTATGTAATTGGCAGATTTTTCTTAAATTAGGCCAGTAATACTTTTTTTTATATCAATACAACAAAATAGGATTAATTTATATAATTAATCAAAATATTGACTATTAAAGTAATATAATATATTTTAGGTTTTATTATCAAATTATATTCTTAAAAGTGGTAAAATCCGATGTAAATAATTTAAATACTCATGTTAATTACGAATTTTCAAGAGAAAATACATCCCAATCCCTCTAAAAATTCATAATACTATGATATGGCGATAAAGAATAAAAAAAATTCTTAGAGTGGTTTATGTTTTATTTAAACAAATTTGATGACTAAATCTGCAGTTTAAATCATTATAATAAATTTTTCCAAACACAATAAAAAAGTTTATATAGTATTGTTCGTATAATACCATACGTTCGAGTATGTCCGAACCAATCATGGTGATAGATGTAGGGATTTAATTGATTGTGCCTGTGCAGCAGTGCAAAATCGCCCTAACCATAAAAAAAATATACTATAGGTAACAAATAATAAATGGGAGTAAAGGAGGAACATATAATGAAATCAGAAGATCTTAACCAGGCCTGTCCTGAATGCGGTTGTAAAGACAAAACAATATCCCAAAGAACTAAACAGACCTCAGTTGATACTTGTTACATTCCACATATTCCCGATGGTAAACAAGGGGTAATTCTTTGCAGTGAATGTGGCCATCTGTTTGAGTTCTGCAAGGATCGTAAGCTAAAAGAAGAAGTAAAGAAGATCGAGATTTAAAACACCTAAATTCGATCATCCTATTTTTAATATATCCACTTTTTCACAATTTACTTATTTTTAAACTGAGTTTCTTATTATGAACTGAATATCCCACTAAAACACCTTCTAAATTATTGTTGATTTTAATATTATCTTCCTTTTCTTATTTTTCTCCAAATAAGATTAATTCAATAAAATCAAGTTTTACTTCATGTTAAAAATAACTTTTAATTTGATTATCAATTTTATTTCTAACTAATAATTGATCCCGCTGTTAAATTTTTTTATCCTTTTATTCGATTATTATCATAAACTTTATAATACAGGTAATCCAAAACTCTTTTAGAGTATGGTGGTGGAGAATGGTTGATAAAAGAGTGGCCTGTGATCACCTGGATGACAGGTTCGAAGAGTTCTTCGATGGTTTAATTGAAGAGGGACTTAACGAATTAAAATTAAAATGTAAGTGAATGGGTATTCTATGCAAAATCATTAGATTATGCAGGTAAACATCCCTAATGATTAAATATCCAATTTTATATCCTATAACGATAGTTATCAATCCATATTACATTCATGTCTAATTTTTCCACATATTTCAAAATTAAAACTTATTTTATACATTGGAATAAAGTTTAAGGGATTATCCAAAGGAATTATCCCTGGTTAGTTAAGGGCTTGATATCTCCACAAGGAATATACAAAGATAATTATCACCACTATCAAAACCAAGAAAAGCAACCAGTTTATACGCGCTGTTTTTCTTTTTTCATTATTCATTGCTTTCTGATAGTTTTCCAGTTCCCGGTCAATGTCATCCATTACCATCATAAACCCCCTTTCTCATATAACTGAAAATCATGCACACTAGTCCATAATCCTTATAAAGTCCTCAATAAGTCTCCACATTAAGTCCCTGAATTCCGATTGAATTTATTGATCAAACGTTGATTTTCAATCTCCAATGGATAAAGGAATTCCGGAATGATTTATCATCCAATCTTCACTATTTCGGATTATTTTTGGATTGATCCCTTAACCTTTGCATCTAAATCATCAGCATGGTGCAAGGCAATTGCCTCGGGAGTTTTGGGATCAACTGGTGAGCCCCATCCATTTCGAACGGCACCATGATGGCTGAGTATTAAATGTAACACTTGGGTTTGTAGTTCTTCCGGCATATCCACATCCAAGGTGTTAATCTTCTCTTTAACCATTTCTGCAGAGATGAATAGATGATCCAATAGTTTTCCCTCGTTGGAGATGTCAATACTGATGAGGTCATAGTCATAGGCCTTTAATTTACCCACGTCATGGAGTATTGCTCCGGTATATAAGAGATCCTGGTCCAGCTGGGGGAATATATGGCATATAGTTCGGCATATCTGCAATACTTCTACACTGTGTTCCAGTAAACCCCCTACATAGTTGTGGTGGTAAATTTTTGCTGAAGGTGCTGTGCAAAATTCCTGGGTAAATTCGGGGTCATTGAAAAAGGAATTAAGTAGAACCTTCAGATAGATGTTTTCCATTTCGTCCATGGTGTTTTTAATCTCAGCCAGGAGTTCATCCCGGTCTTTACTAGATGTTCGGATGAAATCATCCAGATGGTAATTATCTTCTTCCAGGGCCTGCAGATCATCAATTTTTATGCTGAAATTCTGGGAGTTACGTGGAAACTCATCTACCACTCCATTTATCTGGTAAATGCATTTCTCATTAATTGTATCGTAGATCTCATGGGCATTTCGGTTGGGAAACATTCGCGCCGTTATCTGACCACTCTTATCAGTTAAACTAAATTCAAGGTAGTCTTTGCCGTTGCGCGCCTTTTTGACTGTGGCACTGGCTATGACAAATGAGGTACTGATTCTTCTCACACTGTTCAAGTTTTCAATGAAATCTTTTTCCTCTTTAAACATGATTAAGTCTCCATTCCCTTCCTTATCCTTAGAAATCCATTATAAAAGTTAATACTTAATATTAACCATAGTTAGGGTTAAAGTAATCTAATTTCATTTGGGATGAGCATACTACCGCTGCTGATTTTACTTATTCATAGGTAGTTAACATTCCACCATAATTAAAACATTACTATCCTTCATGGTTAGAATTATGGTTTAAAATTAGGGTTACGTTTTAATCTTAAATGATGTTAATCCTGAAAATAACTAGTAAAAAAATAAATGTAATAAAAAACAGGGCAAATAAACCTCTATTCTGAAGTTTTTAATTTACCGGAAAAAAATAGTTTTAGATAGTGAATGAAAAAAAAGGGGAATATTTTTTGTGGAGCATGGTTAATGTTCATGTTTTTTAAGTTTACAAACGTAAATCTTAAAAAAATCCCCTTCTTTTATGTTTGCTACCTCAAATAGTATTTCTGGGATATTCACTGTCTCTCCCGTCCTTTTGGCTATGGTGGCGTATCCACGGTGCCCATGATGGTGGTGATAGTGTCCGTGATGTCCCTGGTGATGTTTTTTATGGCAGCCACAATCTTCATCTTCACACATCTTATAACACCTCCATGCATACTATTGTATTTTGAGGTTGAAATTATTTTCCATGATTTTTCTTACCACAGGAAGGTCTTATGGAGTGTAAGTTTGATAGCCTAAGGGTGGTGGTAACCTTAGTTGACTACTGGATTTAGGGATAATTCTATTAACCCCCCATCCCAAATAAATAAACAGAAAAAATGCAATAATAATATAATCCCTCCTAATTTCCTATAGATTACCAGTTAACCCTCGTAATACCTCTTTAACGGGAAATTCATCTATATAAACATTAAAACAGAACTAAATTTATCCAAAGATCTTAATGGTAACCGAAGTTAATTAGAAATGTAACTAATAGCTAATGTGGGTGTATTCCTTTGACCAGTATTGATTTTTTCGGAGGCGTGGATGAAATTGGAGGGAATAAAATCAGGGTTAATGATGATGAAACCTCATTCTTCTTTGATTTTGGAATGGGATTTTCCCAGGCCAATGATTATTTGTCGGAGTTTCTGCAACCCCGCAAGGCCAATGGAATCTGTGACTTTATCGAACTGGGCCTGTTACCCTACATAGAAGGGATTTACCGTGAAGACTACCTGCGGCATGTAGGTCTGCCCTACCCCTCTGAACCATCGGTTGATGGAGTGCTGATTAGCCATTCCCACGTGGACCACGTAGCCTATGTGCATCACCTCCGGGAAGACATTCCCATCTACCTCACCAATGAATCACACCTAATTTTAAAGGCACTGGAAGAAACTGGTGCCGCATCCTTCTCAGAATATCTCCATTTAAAAAAATCATTTTACCTGGAGCCCAAAAAGCGTGGAGACGGTTACATGCGCTCCCGGGCCAACATAGTTGACCGGGACATCCACGTGGTGAAACCCTACCAAAAATTTGAAATTGGGAATTTTAAGCTTAAATCTGCCCCGGTTGACCATTCACTACCGGGCGCAACGGCATATATTGGTGAAAACGAGGAGGACACCATTGTATATACTGGAGACCTTCGTTTCCATGGACGTCACCCGGAACTCACCAATAAATTCGTTAAAGAAGCTAAAAAATCCAAGCCTACCATTATGATCAGTGAAGGGACTCGTATTGACAGCCAAACCAGTGTGAATGAGTTTGATATTGAAAAACGGGCAGTTGAATCCGTTAATCGGTGCCAAGGCCTGGTAGTGGTTAATTATCCTGTGCGGGATCTGGACCGGCTTTTAACCTTCTACAAAGTGGCCGAGGACACTGACCGAAAACTGGTAGTGAGCCTAAAACAGGCCTATATTCTGAACCTATTCCAGGAACACAACCCTGAGTATCCAGGTATAGGGGAGGTTATGATCTACAAACCCCGTAAAGGATGGGGTCTGGTGGGAGATAATAGTTTTGCCTGTGTGGAAGATGAATGGCTGTGTGCCTCCACCATTGATGAGGACATTGAATCTGCACATTCTCTCCGGGATTATAAAAAATGGGAAAGAAAACTACTGGAAAATGACAACGTTCTCACCTACCATGATCTCCGGGAAAATCCACGGGATTACATATTCCGCTGTGATTTTTTCGAGTTAAAGGAACTTATCGATATAAAACCAGACAATGGTATCTACATCAAGTCCAGTACAGAACCCTTTGATGATCAGATGGAAATAAATGAAAGGAAGGTGCGTAATTGGTTGAAGTTATTCAACTTACCTCTCTTAAATAAATGCTTCCATGCATCTGGGCACGCCAATGGCCCGGAGATACTGAAGATGATAAGGGAGATACATCCAGATAAGTTATATCCAGTACACACTACCCACCAGGAGAAATTCCTTGAACTTGTCGATGATGGGATTGAGGTTATTTTTCCCAAAAAACAGGAAATAACCTGAAAAGAGCACGGCATGGATATTTCAGATTATTATGGAGTGTTATATAGAAATAAAAAAAATTAGAAATAAAAATACTTATTAATTTAAAATGAAGTTAAAGGCTTATACCCTAGGATTAAACCAAATTCGTTTTATCAATCCAACTGGAGGTAATTTAAATTTAGGATTTAGGATTTTTAGTCTAGCTCATGGTGAGCAAAATACCAACCACTAAAGACAGGGCAAAAAGGGCTATAAATCCTAACAATTGTAAATCTGTTCGTTTTAGGCCTAAGAATTCCTGAGAATCAGAGGTGCTGATGACGTCACCTTTGACTGATCCCCCTGCAGGCGTGGGATTCAATTTAACATCCGAACCAGTTATATTTACTTCCATTGAAGCAGGTTTGTTATTTATTATTGTTTTGGAAATTTCTGGAGAGGTAACCCCACTTTCCAATTTAGTATCCTCTGGGGAAACCGCGTTTTTCGCATATTTATCCATTTCTTCAGCAGTTTCTTCAACTTCTGAAGATTCCTCTAACTCTAAAGGCTTATTAACCTCTAAGGATTCCTCCAACTCTAAGGACTCCTCATCCTCCACAAGTTTCTCCTCTTCAAAAGGAATCTCAACCTTCAAAGACTTCTCCAACTCTAAGGACTCCTCATCCTCCACAAGTTTCTCCTCTTCAAATGTATTCTCTACCTTCAAAGGTGTTTCTACTTCTACGGGCTCATTTACCTCTAAACTATCATCATTAGCCGAGGATTTTATCTGGGATGTGGATTCACTAGTGAATAGGCACTCATCGGTAAGAAGATCATCTTGAATCCCGGAGCTGTCTTCTGGAATAAAGTGATCATCTGGAATTTTTTTATTGGTTTCTTTATTGGTTTCATTAGTTTTTCCAGATTTCACATCTCTATCAATAGTCCTATCAATAGTTACAGGGGATTTTTTATCTGTATCATGAACTTCAGGAGAAGTGGTATCAGATTTGGCTTCCTTTAAATCCTTCAAATCATCTATTTTCTCATATATAATTTTCTCCGACGATTCCTGATTATTATACGTGGATTTAGGCGGCATGTGCGATTTATCAGATAACACCGGTTCATGAGATTGAGACTTGCCAGGTCCCCTAAATTTTCCCAGTATCCTGTTTTTCACTGATTTACGATCCGTACTTGATCTTATGGCTTCATCTACAGCTTCTGGGCCACTGGTTAAATCTGATTTTAAAGTTTTATCTGATTTTAGAGATGTATTCTGTTTAATAGGAACATCGGTTTCGGCAATTGGGTATTTCAAACTTATATCTTTATTAGCAGCACCCTTAGATTCAATAGGTACTTCAGGTTTAGCCGGAAACTCTAATTCATCATGTATTTCCTGCCGGGTAGGGACCTTCGAATCAATAGGAGTTGGTTTTTTAGATTTATTCTGCACTTGGCGATCTACGGATCCAATTCCTTCTGATACTTGAGTATTTTTATTTTCTTCAGGTGCATGGGAAGTTTCTGGTATTTTAGTGACTACAGTATCTTTAAGGGAAGAATTAGCAGGAACTGAATTTTTAAACACGGGAATTTGGGTTAAATCGTCCCGGTTTTTATTTACATTGTGATTTATAAGTTTACTTTTTCCCGGGGGGGACAGGGATTCTTCATAGTATTTTTTACGATAATCAGCCCGGTTCCTGGATTTCAATCCTTTATTTTTGGATTCAATTTGAAAAATAGCATTACCGGCAAAGGTTCTAAGGACACCTTTCTCCTTTTCTTTAACTTTCTTTAGGGGTTCAATAGCTCTCTCATCAGCTATGCTACCCAGTGCCTTCACTGCTTCCAGTTTAACCGAGGAATCATCAAAATCAAGAGCAGCTATTAATCCGTTAACATCTTTTATGAGTTTTAATGTTTTTACATCGGGTTTCTTATCCCGGGAATTTATTTTATGATAGTAATTTCTATTTTTAATGGTCTGTTTTCCCTCTGGTTGCCGGAATAAAGGAAAACTAGGGGGTTTACTTGGGCCAGAAGCTACAGATTTTTTAGTTTCAGGGATCGGCGAAGATTCAGTACTCAATTTTTCAATAACACCCGCCACTGATTCTTTATAACCAGAGTCTCCTTCAGAATTAATGCTGATTTTAGAAGGTGTATCTGCCATTTCTTCAGGAAGTGCAGATGACTTAATATCAGAGTCCTTCTTCTCTTTATTTTCGAGAATAGGTGTAGGTGATTTATCCCCCGGTTTCTCAAAAATAGGAGCAGATTGTCTATCCCCTGGTACCTCAAGAATAGGATTAAATGGTCTATCCCCCGGTTCCTCCGGATAAGAATCAGATGAGTTATCATCCAAATTTTCAGTAACCGAGGTAGTTGATTCGTTCTTCAAAGTTTTAAGAACATCATCGGATGATTTATCCTTAACTTCGTCGGGAAATTGTTCATCTGGATTAAAATAATCTTCAATGGACTCCACGTACACTAAAGTACCGTAACATTCACAGGAGACGAAATCATCCTTTGATTCACCTTCCTGTAATTTATAATAGCCACCACATTCCTGGCATACCAGATATCCCATTTTTTAAACACCTTAACCTTAATTAAAGTCCGACATTAATTATGATATTATTAAATCTCAGTTTAGTTACCCTTTACAAACTGATTTTTAACTTAATTACGTTTTTCCATCTAAAATACATGTAGCAATGACATATTTTTGTAACCTTTGTTATGATTCCGGCAGAATTTATGTGCCCTCTACAGTGCATCAATTAATCCTTTAATAACATTGTTATTGATGGAGTAGATTTTAGGGGACAAAAAAGCCTTTATCCCGGTGAAAATTATGAATACTTTGATTCTTCTTTGGTCAATACCCTAAGATTTTGATAGAGAAAAGATGAAAAAAATAGATTATATTTCAATTATTTTTCTGATAATTTCTATTCCAGATTATTGTAAAACCTGTTTTTATGAATACTTTTTACATCCTTCT